>JAEEGH010001457.1_pt1 | contig 68490 bp, 55 predicted proteins | sample 9134181 | NCBI WGS metagenome assembly JAEEGH01 (sample SAMN16246544, study PRJNA631951) | gut metagenome | biome: gut microbiome; feature: rumen; material: DP-attached | host: Bos | place: Iran: Karaj | collected 2018-10
CATCTTCCCTTCAAGGCAGATTCCTCCTACAGCCGTGACCGCAACATCTGGCACATCTCCCACGAGGGACTCGAGCTCGAAGATCCCGCAAACGAGCCCAATTACGAGCATCTGCTGGTCCTGGGCGTGACGCCGGAGAAGGCTCCGGACGCGCCCGAATATGTGACCATGACCTTTGAAAAGGGTGTGCCCGTCTCCCTGAACGGAGAAAAGATGAAGGTCTCCGATATCATCCGCAAGCTCAACGTCCTCGGCGGCAAGCACGGCATCGGCATCATCGACATCGTGGAGAACCGCGTGGTCGGCATGAAGAGCCGCGGCGTGTATGAGACCCCGGGCGGCACGATCCTGATGGAGGCACACAACCAGCTCGAGGAGCTGATCCTCGACCGCGATACCTACGCATTCAAGAAGGAGATTGGCGGCAAGTTCGCAAGCCTGGTCTACGAAGGAAAATGGTTCACCCCGCTGCGCGAGGCGGAGCAGGCCTTCATCGAGAAGACGCAGGAATATGTCACCGGCGAAGTGAAGTTCAAGCTCTACAAGGGCAATATCATCAAGGCCGGCACCACCTCTCCTTACTCCCTGTACAACGAGAGCATCGCAAGCTTCACCACCGGCGACCTGTACGACCACCACGACGCAGAGGGCTTCATCAACCTCTTCGGTCTGTCTGCCAAGGTCCGCGCGATGAAGCAGCAGGAGCAGGGCATTGATCCTCTGAAGATCAGCTACTGATGCCGTCGTATGTTCTCATGCTGCTGCTTCTTGTAAACCTCGTCGCCTTCGCGGCGATGGGGCTGGACAAGAAGCGAGCCGTCGATCATAAATGGCGTATTCCGGAAAAAAGGCTGTTCCTCTATGTCCTCCTCGGCGGAGGCATCGGAGGGACAGCCGGTATGTTTTTCTTCCGCCACAAGACGAAGCACTGGTATTTTCGGGTATTTTTCCCGCTGATCACGGTGGCGGAATACGGCGCGCTTCTGACCCTTCTGTTGCGTTTCTGACATTTGCTCCCGGGAAGGACTGGATATGCATCTTGCTATCTGTGATGACAATATGGCGGACCGCAAGCAGTTAGAGCGCCTGCTGGACCGGGAATCCGATCGCCGCAAGGGGGAGCAGGGGCTCCTCTATATCGATTCCTACGGCAATCCGGACGCGCTGCTGACGCATCCGATGCAATACGATGCCTTCTTCATCGATATGTGCCACACCCCGGGCACAAGCGGTCTGCAGGTAGCGGCCGCGCTCACGGAGCGGGGTGTCACGGTCCCCTTTATCATGTGCAGTTCAGGCACCGACTACACGAAGCAGGACATCCCCGGCCACGTGCTGCATCTGCAAAAGCCCATCAAAGTCGCCGATCTGCAGAGCATTCTGGATCAGGCGCAGGAGCTGGCCGATCACGCGGAAAAGCTGATCGAGCTGCGGGAGGACTGGGCTTCGCACTATGTGAAGGAGGCGGATATCCTCTATGCGGTCGGCATCGGCAATCACACGACGGTCACCTTGCGCGGCGGTGAGGTCTACCGCATCTTCGGCGCCCCTTCGCTCCTGTTTGATTTCATGGAAAAAGAGCATCCGACCTTTGTGATGCCCTCTGCGGGGGTGATCCTCAATTGCAGACATATCCGGGAGATCCGGTTTCCGATGCGTGCGGTGATGTCGAACGGGCACACCTTCCTCCTGCATCCCAGGATCCTTCCCTATGTCCGCAAGATCATGAACGAATGTGAAAAACCGTGACGGGAACGCTCCCGCCACGGTTCTTTTTATCCTCTCTGTGCAAGAAACGCCTCCGCGGTCTGCCTGGCCGTGTCCCGGATATTGGAAGCGATGGTGACGATCACGCCGCCGTCATTGGCATACATGGAGCTGATGCCCCGTGTGTCGAGGATGACGACCTTCGCGCATTGTAATTTTTCCAGGATCAGCTTCTTTACCTGCTCCGCGCGGTCGCGGGCGTTGCAGTGGGAGATCATCAGAACATATTCCGGCGCCTTCGGGAGCACGCGGACGATCTCCTCCGCCATCCGGCCCAGCGCCTTGCGCATGCCGACACACTGCCCTTTTTGCTCGATCACGCCGTGATTCCCGGCCATGATCGGCTTGATGCTCAGCGTGCTCGCGACGAAGGCCTTCACTGCGGACAGGCGTCCGTTTTTGCGAAGCGTATCCAGATTATCCAGCACGAAATAGGTCTGGATTTCGCTGCGAAAGCGTTCGATCTCTTCTACGATCTCTTCAAAGGGAAGTCCCTGCTCCTCGAGCTCCATCAGCTTGAGCGCGATCTGCGTCTCCCCGCAGCTGGCGGATTCGGAGTCCACGACATGGATCTGCTTCTCCCCGTTCTCCTCCAGAAAGAGCTCTCTGCCGAGCACAGCGGAATTGTAGCTTCCGGACAGGTGCGAGGACAGGGTGATCATATAGATGTGCTCCGCATCTCCCAGGCAGGCCTTCCGGTAGGCCTCCGGCGAAGGACAGGCGGATTTCGGACACTCCGGCGAGCGCGCCACCTGCTCGAGGAATTCCTTCTGGTCAAAATGCTCATCGTCCATCACCCGGTAGGAATCCCCCACCTCAAGGCTCAGCGGAACGATTTCAAAATGCGGATCGCTACGCAGCTCTTCCGGAAGTTCGCAACAGCTGTCCACAACGATTTTATAACGCATAGATCCCTCCGTAAAACATACGATACTTTGTGATGTGGTTTTGAAAACTACATGCAATAATATAGCATAATCTCATGTATTTGTACAGATGAGGGGATGCCATGCTTGCACTCGAGATCAAATCCATGAAAATCCTGATGTCGCAGCTTCTGACCGGCGACAGTTTTGACAGCTTTCTCCTGCAGGAAGCCGTCCTGCACACCGCCGTCTCCTATCACATCGACGGGCGCCTGAATCTGGACTTTTATCCGGAAGATGAGCGCGGGGAGGACCTGCACCCCTATGAATTCCAGCCCTGGAGCGAGGCGCGGGAATATCTCTTTTTACTGATCCGCGGGCACAACACCCCCACCGCCTTCCGCTTTGTCCTGCAGCTGAAGCCCGATTCGGCGGAGGCCATGCTGAAAAAGGAGCTGCCGGAGGGTGACTTTTCCGAGGTCCGTTCCCTGGTGATCAACTTAAGCTACGAGAACGGGAAGGCGACCATCACCACGGGGACGTCCTACAATACCTTTGTGATGGACCACACGGCGGACCAGATCTGGGATCGCAATTTCACGAGATTCCTGGGACTCAAGGGCATTCCCTTCGAGCTGCTCTGAGATGCACAAAAAGAATCCACACGGGGCATCCCGCATGGATTCTTTTTCTTTTGGTCGTATGATGGTTATACCTCGGCGATGACTTCGACCTCGCAGAGGACCCCCTTGGGAAGCGTCTTCACCGCGACACAGCTTCTGGCCGGCTTGCCGGTAAAGAAGCGCGCATAGACCTCGTTGAAGGCGGCAAAATCGCCCATGTCCGCAAGGAAACAGGTGGTCTTTACGACCTTCTCATAGGAAGTGCCCGCTGCCTCCAGGATACCGCCCACATTTTTACATGCCGCTTCCGCCTGCTCCTCGATGGTGGTTCCCACCACGGCTCCGGTGGCCGGATCCAGCGGGATCTGACCCGAAGCGAAGAGAAGCCCTCCGGAGATAAAGCCCTGGGTGTAAGGGCCGATAGCGGCGGGTGCCTTGTCCGTAACGATTGCTTTCATAGTATCTCTCCTTTTCCTGTGCAGGTTTTCAGGCCGGATCTTCCTCATCGAACTGCGCGGTGACATAGGAGCCCCGCTCCGTGGTCTCGATGGCGGTGACGGTCCCCTCCCGGCTCAGCAGACGCTTTGTGAAGGGAATGTTGGGAGACATCGCAAGGGAAGGATCCTCGGGGACACCGATGGTATAGTAATAATTGCTGGGGAGGGTTCCCTCGTTCACGATCACGCTCTGTCCGACCACAAGCTTGCCGGGGCGCTCCATCTTGAAAATGATCTCTCTCACGGCCTGTATCTCCTTTCCTGCTATACGGATTATCTTATCATGATTTTTCAAGTTGGCAAATGGTTTCGTCGGTGGTATAATGTGATGGTTTAAAGCATTAAAGTGTCATGCACGGAGGTTTATCATGTTAAAACAATTATCCATTTACGCGGAAAACAAGCGCGGTACCATGGAGGTTCTGACCCGTATCCTCGCGGAGAACGATATCAATATCCTCGGCTCCGTCACCAATGACAGCGCGGAGTACGGGATCATCCGCATGGTCGTCACCGATGCCGCCAAAGCCTGCGACGCCCTGAAGGCCGCCGGCTACATCTGCCGTCTCACCGATGTGCTGGGCGTGGAGATCACCGATGAAGTCGGTAACCTGAACAAGCTCCTGAAAGCCTGCGATGAGAGCAATGTCAACATCGACTATCTGTATCTGTCCTTCAACCGCGAGACCGGCAAGCCGATCATGGTCTTCCATGCGGAGGGACCCCACGAGGTCGAGCTCTGCCTGCAGGCCAAGGGCTTTTCGATGTCCAAGGCGTAGGTCCGGACCGGACCGCAGACTCCCTGCGGGTACGCGGAACTGAACCGGCAGACTCCCTGCGGATACGCGGGGCAGGCACAAAAAGAAATCGGGAAACCCGTTCCTACGGGCTTCCCGTTTTTTCTTTACTCTTCGTCCCAGAAGGGCTCGAAGCAGAGATTGAGATCCACCACACCCTTGATGCCGTCCACACTGCCGTTTGCGGTATATTGCCAGATATCGTAATGATAGGGATAAAAGAGCGTCTCATTGTAGGACGCGTACCACTTGGGAATGCTCTCAAGCTCCTCCACATTGACGAAAAGCAGGCTCATCTCGGTATTGTAATAAATATACGGCCGGTAGCCCGCCTCCTGCACCGTCTTGCAGAAAAGCAGCAAAAGCGCGGTCCGCTCGTCCCTCGAGAGCGCATCCATGCGGGGCGTCGCCCCCTCCACACGCTCCACGTCGATCACCATGGGGAAGTCCCTGCCGTAAGGCTTCGCGCGCTCGATGGCCAGCTCTGCCTCCTCGAGCACCTCCTCCTCGCTGAGCGCCTGGGTAAAGACATAGACGCCGACCGGGATTCCGTTCTCCAGCGCGCCCTTCATATTGTCATCGTAGGTCTCGTCCTCGACCAGCTTGCCGGAGCCGTATCCGCGGTAGATGCTGCGGATCATGGCAAACTCCACGCCGTCCGCCGCCACCTTTTCCCAGTTGATGCTGCCCTGATGCTGGGATACATCGATCCCCTTGTGGGACAGGACCTCTTCCCCGTCCACATAGCGGAACTCTCCGCTGTCCAGCACCTGCACATTCTCCTGCTTCAGCTCGCTCTGCCGCAGTTCAAAGCGGATCGGAACGAAATGAAACTTCCGGTCGCTGACCACGATCACATCCCTGGTATAGAGCGGACGGAGCACTTCCAGGATCGCGACACCGTCCGAGAGCGATGCCCTGATATTCTCAAGAATGCTCCTTCGGCCCTCTTCCACGCCTTCCTCGTAGGCGCGGTCGATCTGTTCCTGCATAAGCCCTTCCGCCTGCGCGAGCTGCTCATCCAGCTGCTGCTGTGAATAGAGCTCCTGCGCATTTTCTCCCGACTCGGCCTGCGTTGCCATGGAGGCGATCTCGGACTGCAGGGTCTTCTCGTACGCCGTGAGCGCCAGATAACCGCCCAGCGACAGGATCAGACAGACCAGGCTCACCCAGAGCGCCACACGCATGGCACCTCCGCCCCTCTTGGCCGGGACGGATGCTGATTTTCTATCACTCATAGTCCTGATCTCAATTCTCGCTTAAGATTTCATCCAGATACTGCTGGGACCTGGTCGCCCGCTCATCCCCCGGGAAAAGTTCGATCACCTGGCGATAGGTGGACGCGGCATTGTCATAATCCTCCATCCGCCGGTAAGCATTCCCCAGATTGAAAAGTGCGTCCACATTCTGCGGATCGTAATAGAAGGCCTTGCTCAGCAGCTCGATGGCCGACTCGAATTCTTCGTTGCGGTACGCGGTATAGCCATCCTCGTAGTAATTCGTGGAAAGCTGCGGTCCGACGTCATTCAGAAGGGTCTGGTAGAGGGTACGGAACTCCTCGGACATGGATTCGAGCTCCACGGCACCCGAGATCTCCGCCAGAGCTGCCGCCGTCTCATCCGCCGTCGCCCCCTCAAGGTGCGCATTGGCGGCCGCCAGAAGCAGGTTGATATTGCTGATGACACCGCCCTGCCCGTTGTATCCGTCGACGATCTGCTCGAGACCGTCGTTCTGTGTCTTCAGATTCCGGATCTGGTTCTCGAGATCCTGGATCTCGCTGGTCTTGGTATCCAGCACTTCGCCCAGCTCTGTCACCTGCGCCTGATTCGCTTCCGTCACCTTGGAGATCTGCGCGGGCAATACCAGAAAATAGGTGGCAGCCACGCCCAGAATGAGTCCGATGAGGATGTTGATGATCGTGCCGAAGCCGTTGCCGCTCTTAGGCTCGACGACATTTGTGGGCTGGATGATCAGCTCATTGCCGGCCTGATAGCGGACGACATCGTCCTTGGGCTTGCGGAGAAGCGGCTTTTTTTCGGTATCCTCCGGATCCGTAAGCAGATCCAGTTCCCGCAGATAGCGCAGCGCAAGCGTATTGTTGTGATCCACGTCCAGACATTTGCGCAGCTCCCGCTCGGCGCGTTCATACTTTTCCTCCTGAATGAAGATCAGGGCGAGCAGCTGATGCGCGCGCAGAAGCTTCGGATTCATGGAAAGCAGCTTCTTGAGCTGGATCTCGGCCAGATCCACACTGTCCTGCAGACAGTACTGGTAGGCCAGATTGTATTTCCGGATGGACTGATTGATCGTGTCCACGCGGGAAGCATTGTTCTGCAGGAGATTGATATATTCCGTCGCCGGATTCTTCTCCTCGCGGCGGGACTGGCTGACGACCCACTCGCTGAGCGCCGCCGCCGTCTCTCCCAATTCAAAATAGACCAGTCCCAAAAGGTTTCTGGCCTCGATCTGATCCTTGTTCAGTTTCAGGGCTTGCCGCAGACTGGCTACAGCCCCCGTCAGATCCCGCACCTTCGCTTTTTCCAGACCGTCATTGTACAGACGGTTGGACAGGGCAATGATCTGCTTGTAGAGCTTTACATCGGCTCTGCAGTTGGGGCAATAATCGTACTCCGAGAGAAGGCAGCCGCAATGATAACAGTACATGGCTCCTCCTAGTAATTCTGATCAGGATTCTCGCCCACGATGGCTTCTCCCTGTTCCTTCAGCATCTGCATCAGCATATCGGTCGCATCGGTCAGGTCCAGATGATAAACGGCATCCTGCACCTCGCCGATCTCCAGACTCGGATTAAATTTCTTCAGTTCCTCTTCAAAGTTGATCATGTCTCATATGCTCCTTGATCTCTCCGGCCAGATACAGACTGCCGGCGACGTAGATCCGGTCCTCCGGGGCCGCCTCCGCGCGCATCGCGCACAGTGCTTCCCAGGGATCCTCCGTCACCTGCACCCCCATGCCGGGCCAGGAAAAATCATTCAAAACTTCCGATAACTGCGCTCCCGTCGCACTCCGTGCGCAGCGCAGACCCGTCAGCCGCACCCCGGCAAAAAGTCCCGAGCCGGCCAGCGTTCTCAGCATCTCCGGGTAGGCCTTGTCCGCCAGCATTCCGGCCAGCAGCAGCCGCTTTCCCTTACATCCGTCCGCGCGCACCGTCTCCAGAAAAGCGCGGATCCCGTCGATATTGTGCGCTCCGTCCAGGAATACACCGGGGAAGATCTCCTCCATCCGGGCTTCCCAGGTAAAAGCGGACAGCCCGCTCTGCAAAACCCGGTCGGTCAATTCCCCTTCCGGAAGCAACACCTCTGCCGCCGTCACCGCCAGACTCACGTTTTCCACCTGATAAAGCGCGGAAACGGGCACACTAAGACGCTTAGTACCATAATACCGAGTATGTAAAGAAAAATCAATGTTTTTCTGCCCTTTGACCACATCGGAAAAAGACCGGTCCGAAACCGGATATTCCCTGCAGCCAAGGCGCTCTGCCTTCGCGCGGATCACTTCGGAAGCTTCCGGGACCAGATCCGAGTAGACCACCGGCCGGCCGGGGCGCAGAATGCCCGCTTTTTCGGCCGCGATCTGCCCTATGGTATCGCCCAGGTAAGCCATGTGGTCCAGACCGATCCGGGTCAGTACCGCGAGAGCCTTATCCGGGAGAGCATTGGTCGGATCCAGCCGCCCGCCCATGCCGGTCTCCAGAATGCTGATCTCGGCGCCGCTGCGCTCCAGATAGACCTGATAGACATAGAATAGAAGTTCCGAGAAATTGGGGGTGTAGTCCTCTTCCTCCGAAAGCACCTCCAGCACCCGGTTCAGGCAGGCAAGGAGCTCCTGCTCCACGATCCATTCGTTCCCGCAGACAAAGCGCTCGCGGATATCCGTCAGGTGCGGGGAAGTGAACATGCACACCTTTTTCCCCGCCGCGAGAAAAAGAGAGCGCAAACAGGCACAGACGGAACCCTTTCCGTTTGTGCCTGCCACATGAACGACCGCGCAGCTGCGGCCCGGCTCTCCGAGCCTGCGCCAGATCGCTGTCGTTCGTTCGATCTCATATCCGGAGGTAAAGCGGGGCGCATCCGACAGATACGCCACCGCCTCCTCATAGCTTTGCATCTTTCGCAGTTCCATGGTCTTTAGCCCTGGCTCTGCAGCTGTGAAAGCCGCTTTTCCACCTGTTCCATCATCTGGCGGTAATTGTCCTGCTTGGCTTTCTCTTCCTCCACCTTGCTCGCGGGAGCCTTGGAAAGGAATTTCTCATTGGAGAGCATGCTCTCGGAGCGCTTCAGCTCTCCTTCGAGTCTCGCCTTCTCCTTCGAGAGGCGCTCGATCTCGGCCTTCAGATCCACCAGTTCCTCAAAGGGAATGTACAGCGTCGCGCCGGGGATCACCACGGAAGCCGCATCCTCGCCGATGCCGGACTTGTCCTTCTGGGTGAAGACTTCGCTGGCGAAGGCAAGCGTTGCAAAGAAGAGCTTTCCTTCCTCGAAGATCTTCAGGATATCCTCATTTTCACTGACCACGTGCACCGCCGCCTTGCGGGAAGGAGCGACATTCATCTCGGTACGGATACCGCGGATGCCGCGGACAGCCGCCTTGATGGTCTCGATTGCCTGCTCCTCGGCGGGGAAGCTGCGCGCTTCCTGATAGACCGGCCAGGAGCTGATCATGATGGACTCTTCCTCATCCTGCAGCGTGCAGAAGATCTCCTCGGTGATGAACGGCATGTAGGGATGCAGGAGCTTCAGCGCGTCGATCAGGACCGTGCGAAGCGTCCAAAGTGCAGCGTTCTGGCTCTTCTCATCGTCCGTATTGTACAGACGGGGCTTGACCATCTCGATGTACCAGTCGCAGAACTCTTCCCAGATATAGTCATAGACCTTCTGAACCGCGATGCCGAGCTCGAAGTGGTCCATATTTTCCGTGACATCCTTCACCAGCGTGTTGAGCTTGGACAGGATCCAGCGGTCGGCCGGCTCAAGATCTCCAGCTGCGGGTACGGTCACGCCATGGCCGGATTTCTCCAGTGCGCTCTCCATGTTCATCATGATGAACCGGGACGCGTTCCAGACCTTGTTCGCGAAGTTGCGGCTGTTCTCCACACGCTCATAGTAGAAGCGCATGTCATTGCCGGGCGCATTGCCGGTGATCAGGGTCAGACGAAGTGCGTCGGCGCCGTACTGGTCGATCACCTCGAGGGGATCGATGCCGTTGCCGAGGGATTTACTCATCTTGCGGCCCTGGGAGTCACGCACGAGGCCGTGGAAAAATACGGTCTTGAAGGGCTTTTCTCCCATCTGCTCGTAGCCGGAGAAGATCATGCGGATGACCCAGAAGAAGATGATGTCATATCCGGTGACGAGGACGTCGGTCGGATAGAAATACTTCAGGTCTTCCGTCATCTCGGGCCAGCCGAGGGTCTCAAACGGCCAGAGGGCGGAGGAGAACCAGGTATCGAGCGTATCGGGATCCTGGGTGAAATGATCGTGCCCGCACTTCGGGCAGATCTTGGGCATCTCCTTGGCGACCACCACCTCGCCGCACTTGTCGCAGTAATACGCCGGGATCCGGTGTCCCCACCAGAGCTGACGGGAAATGCACCAGTCGCGGATATTGTCGGTCCAGTTGTAATAGGTCTTCTCCATGCGGTCGGGCACGAGACGGATCTCGCCATCCTTGATCGCCTTGACCGCGGGCCCTATCAGCTCGTCCATGCGCACGAACCACTGCTCCTTCACCAGGGGCTCGATCGTGGTCTTGCAGCGGTCATGGGTGCCGACATTGTGGACATGATCCTCGATCTTAACAAGCAGGCCCTGCTCCTGGAGCTTTGCCACGATGGCCTTTCTCGCCTCGTAGCGGTCCATGCCTGCGAATTCGCCGCCGTTCTCATTGATGGTGGCGTCGTCGTTCAGGATATTGATGACCGGCAGATCGTGACGCTTGCCGACCTCGAAGTCGTTGGGGTCATGCGCGGGCGTGATCTTCACGACACCGGTTCCGAACTCGCGGTCCACGTAGGTGTCGGTGACCACGGGGATCACCCGGTTCATGAGAGGGAGCAGCACCTTACGCCCGTGCAGATGCGTATAGCGCTCATCGTCGGGATGGACCGCCACGGCCGTATCGCCGAGCATGGTCTCCGGACGGGTGGTGGCAAAGGTCAAAAACTCGGTCGTGCTGGGCTCTCCCGTAGCCTCATCGATCAGCGGATACTTGATATGCCAGAAATGGCCGGCCTGCTCCTGGTATTCCACCTCCGCGTCGGAAATGGAGGTATTGCAGACAGGACACCAGTTGATGATGCGGGACCCCTTGTAGATATAGCCCTTCTCATACATCTTCACGAAAACTTCGGTCACGGCCCGGTTGCAGCCTTCATCCATGGTGAAGCGCTCGCGGTCCCAGTCGCAGGAGGAACCGAGCTTTTTCAGCTGGGAAACGATCCTTCCGCCGTACTCCTTCTTCCAGGCCCAGGCTCTCTCCAGGAACTTCTCACGGCCCAGGTCATGCTTGTCGATGCCTTCCTTCTTCAGGGTCTCGATGATCTTGACCTCGGTAGCGATGGAGGCATGGTCGGTGCCGGGCTGCCAGAGGGCATTATATCCCTGCATCCGCTTGAAACGGATCAGGATGTCCTGCATGGTATTGTCCAGCGCATGTCCCATGTGGAGCTGTCCGGTAATATTCGGGGGCGGGATCACGATCGTGAAAGGCGTCTTGCTGTGGTCCACTTCCGCGTGAAAATACTTCTTCTCCAGCCATTTTGCGTAGATCCGGTCCTCGATCCCTTTCGGATCGTAGGTTTTTGCCAATTCCTTGCTCATACTCTCAACCTGCCTTGTCTTTAATTACTTATTTCTAATGAAGTCTAATGAACACGCGGAAAAAAGTCAATACCGGCCGCCGAAAAATGCGGTCTCAGCGCTCACATTTCCAAAAACTCACGCTGTAGGGAGCCAGCTCGCTTCCGCCGCCGAAGTCGTGCGTCTCCCCGGTGATCAGATCCTGCGCCTGTCCGCAGCCCGCGTCAAAATGGGCCGTGAAGGGATGCTCGTCGATATTGACGGCCACCAGCACGCGCTCATGCTCCGACTGTCTCTGGAAGATGCACTGCCGGTTCGTCAGAAGGAGGCTCTTAAAGTCTCCGTAGCAAAGCGCCTCCGACCCGGCTCTGGCCAGCGCCATCGCGCGGATGGTATCCGTCAGACCGTTCCACTCGGGAGCCGGCGTGCAGATGCGAAGCGCCGGGTCCCCGTCCTCCTTGCGCCCTTTCAGTCCCCACTCGCTTCCGTAATACACGCAGGGAATCCCGGGCATTCCAAAGACCAGCCCATAGATGAGCGGAAGATGGTTTTCATTATTTAAAATGCTCGCCGCCCGGGAGACATCATGATTGTCCGCAAAGCTCAGCAGATGTCTTCCTTTGTACAGCGTCCACTGCTCCGGCCCGAACTGGCGCAGCAGGCTGTGCACGATCTCAAAGAGATTGTAGCTGTTGAGCGCGCTGTGCAGTCCCTTGTAGCATTCATAATTCGTCACACTGTGAAGCCCTGCGTTAAAGAAACGGTTATAGTCTCCGTGCAGCGCCTCCCCCAGCAGGAAGAAATCCGCCCGGAGCCCGTCGCAGTGCTCCCGAAGCCTTCGCATGAAGTCATCCGGCAGGCAGTAGGCCACATCCAGGCGCAGTCCGTCGATCTCAAATTCCCGCACCCATCCGTCAATGGCGGAGAAAATATGCTGCACGACCTCCTCATTGCCCAGGTTCAGCTTCACGAGATCATAATTGCCTTCCCAGCCCTCATACCAGAGTCCGTCATTGTAGGCCGAATTCCCGTCGAAGGCGATCCGGGAAAACCAGCTGACATAGGGTGAGTTCTCCCGCTTCTCCAGCACATCCCGGAAGGCCCAGAAGCCACGCCCTACATGGTTGAAGACGCCGTCGAGCACGACGCGGATACCGTTCTCATGGAGCGCGCGGCACACCTGCGCAAAATCTTCATTGGTTCCGAGTCTCGTATCGATCCTGGTGTAATCGCGGGTGTTGTATCCGTGCGTGTCGGATTCGAAGACCGGGGAAAAATAGATCGCGCCGATCCCCAGCTTTTTAAGGTGCGGGATCCAGTCCTCCACCTTCCGGATCCGGTGCTCGGGGATCCCGTCATTCTCGAAGGGAGCCCCGCAAAAGCCCAGCGGATAAATCTGATAGAATACGCTTTCATATGCCCACATAAGCTGTACCTCTCTTTGCGTTGTTTTCTGATACACAGTATCATAATCAGTTTCTCACAAACCATACGAAATGTAAAAAGGAAAACCGGCCCTTTTGGTTTCCATAAAATTTTTGACCGTCTCCGTATCGGATCCCTTCTGCAGAAATTCCTGCAAGTCGGTTCTGACGATCCCTTTCAGTAAACACTGTCTGTAAATGTCGTATTTGCGTGTCATTTTACCCTATATCCACAGAATCCACCTAGTTATCCACATAAGACACTGACGTCACTGTCTGTGTCTTTTTTCGTGTCATAATGAGCATTTCGCCTGCTATAAAATCATTTTGAACTTATGTAAAGGAAACATAAAATAGTTTACATAAGTGTATTGATTGTTTATAAATATCGCCTGTATTCGCATATTATGTCAACTATTCCGATGCGGCGTTTCCGCTCTGCTCTCCTCCCTCTCCCCGCGCAATAAAAAACAAGATCTTGTGCCTTCTTCGTGCGAGGTACAAGATCTTGTCTTTTCAGTTCCATTTTTCCCAGAAGTTCTGTACGGATGAACCCGCGTTTTCCGCCCGGATCACACGGTAGTTTTCCCATCCCACCGGATAGAGCTTGCGGTAGGCGCTCTGCAAAAACCGTTCATCCAGAAGCGCCACCACGCCGAGATCCCGCTCCGTGCGGATCACACGGCCCGCCGCCTGCAGCACCTTGTTCATGCCCGGGAAGCGATAGGCGTAATCAAAACCGCTTCCGCCGTTTTTGTTGAAATAATCCTTCAGAAGCTCCCGCTCAAAGCATACCAGCGGGATTCCGGTTCCCACCACGATCGCTCCGATCAGGCGGTCCTCCTTCAGGTCGATGCCCTCTCCGAAGATCCCGCCGAGAACGCAGAAGCCCAGCACGCTGTGGCTCCCCTCCTCCGTCTCGACCGGCATCCCGAGCAGGCGCTCCCAGGAGGCCGGCTCCCCGTCTTCGGTTGCCTCTGCCTCCTCTTCCATTTCCATGTCCATGTCCGGAAGTCCTTCCCACAGCACTTCCCGGGCGGCGCTTTGCGCTTCCGCATCCTCTCCGGCGGAGAAACGTGCCAGAAAGGCCTCCCGCTCCTCCTCACGCATGGATTCGCCCTGACAGATGCACTCCTGCTCTTCGCTGCAGAACTCCTCCATATAGCAGTCATAGACCGCTTCGAGGAAGCTGTGGGACGGGAAGAAAATCATGTAATTTCCGGGCTTCGGCCTTACGATCTGCGCGATCAGTCCGGCGATGCTGCGGTATTCCTCCCGGCTCCGTCTGGTGTACTTGCTCGTGACATCCTCCGCGATAAACAGACCGCGCCTCTCCGGATCAAAGACCGAATGGGCATAGGCCTCGTAGTCGCTCTCCTCTCCTCCGAGCAGGTTCTTGTAATAACGGATCGGCAGGAAGGTCGCGGAAAAGAGGATACTGCTCTGTCCCATGGCCATACAGCGCTGCAGCTGCTGCCCGGGATGCACGCAGAAGAGCTTGACATAAAAGCGCCCGTCGTCCTCAATCTGCGCATAAGGGATGTATCCCTCGTCCATCTCCTCCGCCATCTCCAGGAAATGGGACACCTCAAAATACAGATTCAGGATCTCCTCCCGGATCGGGAGGGCATGCTCCTCGTGCTCCCCCAGATAGTCGCCTACCACCGCGTAGAACCGCGCAAGGAGGTTCAGCAGATCATCGATGCTCTCCAGTACCCGCTGCCCTTCCGTCTCCCGCTTGAGCGAGAGCAGCTCGCGGCCGATCCGGTCGAGATGATAGACCATTTTCTCCGCGTAGCCCTCATGCACCAGGACGCTCCCGCCGCGGTGCTTTTTCCCCTTTCCGGTCAGGCTGCGGTACAGCGTATCCACACGCTCTGTGCTGAGCGCCTCCACCTCCTCGGCGGTGGGCAGCTCCAGGGCCGCAAGAGGCGTCTCCTCCGCGGCTCCGTCCGTGAGCAGACCGCCTTCCAGCTCGCCCAGCGTCATCTGTCCGGGGATCACATCCTTCGATCTCCCGCGAGCCGCCTCCTCGAGCACCTGACGCTTTAAGCTGCGGGAGAGCTCCGAGACCGCCTCCTTGTAGAGGATGGCACTGTACATCTCGCGCCCGCGCTCCACCAGGTTGTGCGCCTCGTCGATCAGGAAGAAATAGTCCCCGCGGACCCCCTCGGCAAAGAACCGCTTCAGCCTTACGTGGGGATCAAAGAGGTAATTGTAATCACCGATGATGGCATCCGAGAAGAGCGTGGCATCCAGCATCAGCTCAAAGGGACATACCATGTACTTTTCCGCACAGCGCTCGATCGCCTCCCGGGAGATCCGTTCCTCGCCCGTCACCAGCCGGTAAAGTGCCTCGTTGATCCGGTCATAATGACCCTTGGCGCGGGGACAGGCCTCCGGATTGCAGTCCGTCTTCTCCAGCGGGCAGATCTTGTCCTTCGCCGTGAGAACGATCGACTTGAGCCGCAGTCCCTTTTCCCGCAGAAGCTCAAAGGTTTCCTCCGCCACGGTCCGCGTGATCGTCTTGGCCGTCAGGTAGAAAATGCGATCCCCGAGATCCCGGCCGAGGGCCTGCACCGCCGGATACACGGTGGAGAGCGTCTTCCCGACACCGGTCGGCGCTTCCAGATACAGCTTTTTGCGCTCGCGAAGCGTCTGATACACCTGGATCGCCAGTTCCTTCTGGCCCGGGCGGTACGGATAGGGAAAGGGAAGTCCCTGGATGGAGGCCTGGCGGGTCCTCCGCCACTCCCATTGCAGATCGGCCCAGCGCCGATACTCCTCCACCAGATCCTCAAACCAGGCGGCCAGCTCCGAAAAAAAGAAATCCGCATAGAAATAGCGGATTTCCTCCGTCTCGATGTTGCAATAAGTAAGGCGGACCTTCACTTCCTCCAGGTTCTCGGCAAGCCCCGTGATATAGGCATAGCATTTGGCCTGGGCCAGATGCTCCGGCACAGGCTCCTTCATTCGGTCCAGACTGCGGTAGGTGCCCTTGATCTCATCGATCGTCACCCCGTCCTTCGTCCGGATGATCCCGTCGGCGCGCCCCTCGATCCAGAGATCATAGTGCTCCCCGCTCACGCAGTGGCGAAGCGTCACCTCCGACTCGTACTCCGGTCCCATGCGCCCCTGGATCATGCGGTGGATCCGGGATCCCTCCTGCATGGCAGACTCGCTGCTGACGCGCCTGCGGTTGTCGATATCCCCGCTGCGCAGCAGAAATTCCACCAGCGAGCGCACCGAAACCCGGATCTCATCCTTATTTTCCGGCTCTATAGGCTCCTGCTTCATATACGGCAAACTCCTTGCAATGGAAGGTCTCTCCATATCCCAGCTGCTTCATAAAATCGCAAAGCAGCGCCCATTTTCCCTCCTGGGACATATTTTCCGGCTCATAGACGGCTCTGCCCTCCAGGTAATCGGCATACTTTCCGTCCAGCAAGATCACCGGATACTCCGACAGATCCGACATGGCCATGGAAAATCGCTGGTAGGAATAGGAGCGCAGGGACGGCCAGGGATTGAATGCGGGCGGCATTCCGGCATACAGGGCGAGGGAAGGGATCTGTCCGTAACAAATCGTCTCCCGCCCCTTCAGATTGTTTTCGTTCACGAAATTGATCAGCTCCGAGAGGTTCTCCGCGCGGCTCTCCGACATGCGCAGCCCCCGCAGGACCTCCACTCCGTCAACAGAATAGTCCGGATGCTGTACCCCGGTGGCCTCGGTGAAGACAAAGGTATAGCCGAAGCCGGTAAACTGCACGGCGCACAGAAGAAGAAAGGCAACCAGCACCGCTTTGACCGGGAAGAGGCGCACCAGCGAAAGCCTCTGCAGCACGGAAGGCTTTGCGCGGTCCGTAAAGACCTCACCGTAGTCCCGCTCCTCCATCTTCAGGAACTTCCAGAGCTCTCCGAAGGCGACGGGCAGGACCAGAAACAGATTGTTCATTGCGGCATACAGACCGTTGTTGCTTCCGATCGGCGTGATCGTAAGCACATACAGTGCCAGAAGGCTCAGCATCCGGTCCAGTGCGCTCGAAGACGGCCACACCAGCCGGATCACCAGCGTAAGGAGCAATATCACGAGCAAAACCCGCGCCGGAAGGCTCATGGAATCATACGAATAGTACAGAGCAGAGGTAAAATGCCGCTCCGGCTCCCCCGCAAAGAGCCAGAAGATTGCGCCGCAGGCGAGTCCGATCGCCAGGAGCTTACTCAGCGCGCCCAGGGTAAATCCCTTCCGGAAAGGCCATACCTTCAGCTTCCCGATCGGATGGGGCAGGAACCGGTAATCCAGAAAGCCCGCCAGGGTGGAGAGGACGACACCGACCACCGCAAAGAAGAAGATCCGCACGAACCAGTAGCCTGCATCCATGTACTCCCGGATCAGCGTAGCGATCATGGAGATTGCCTTGTAATCCGAGGCGGATTCCGTCATTCCCAGCAGCTGGGATATCCCGGTAAAATAGGCCGTCGGTCCGAAGGCGATCCCGAGGAGCAGGAGCATCAGAACGATCGTCCCGGTATAGCCGACCATGAACCAGAGCGTCCGCGTCAGGGTCTTGAGAAGGCTTTCCTTCACCCCTTCAAAATGCGCCGCGATCCCGTAGACCCAGATGACCAGCAGGATGGACAGCTCCGGCAGATTGGAGAAGCGGACAAAGACATTGAGCCCGATGAACATGCCGGCCAGCGTCAGAAACGTCCGACGGTTGGTCGCTATGCCCTGATACAGGAAGATACAGGCGAGCAGCATGCACAGATAGGTCAGGTAATTGTAGAGAAGCGCCGTAGGGCACCAACACAGGTTGATGGAAAAAAAGAGTCCGGCGAACGTGATAACGGGTGGTATCTTAAGTTTGGCGGTGCAGAACCAGTAGGCGATCATCTCCATCAGGCTGATGCAGATCGCCGTATAGAAATTCAGCCCCACCACCGTCTCTCCAAAGGGGAGGAGCGTCAGGAAATGTCCGCTCAGATTCGCCAGGAAGGTCGAGAACATCCACATGCTGTCGACATGATCGGTTCCCATGTAGAGATAGTTCAGGTAATTGTAGCCCGTATCCATCAGATCCCCGCCCACATGGATATTCCGGAGCGGATACAGCATCAGGAAGATCAGCGCAGCGCTCTCCACCACGCCGGTCCATTGAAGCTCCGGCCATGCTCTGCGGATACGGTCTCTCCTCCCGGATTTGGTTGTCCCAGATTTCTTGTGCTCTGCCATGGATTTCTTAAGCCCCGTACTCTCACTGTTCCGATTTCGCCATACATGCGTCAATGTCGCGGATCCTGCGCATCAGATGCGCGCAGACGGGAATACGCTCCAGTCCCCGCCCCAGCAGATCCAGTCCGCTGACGATCAGCCAATCGACTGCCACACCGGCTGCGAAGGCCGCAAGCGCCGCAAGGATCACATGGAGGATCAGGGAAACCGGACCGTTCACATTGCCGCTCCCCAGCCAGCCCGGCCATAAGAAGCGGATCGCCAGATTTTCCTGCAGCAGGTATACGCCCAGCGTGTAGGGCGCAAGCCTTGCAAGAACACCTGATATTTTACCATCAAGAGAAAGAAATACGCCGAAAAGTCCCAGCGCCGCCAGCAGGACAAAGATCTGATTGTAGTCGATGTTCTGGCCGATCAGAGGTCCCAGCATACCGGTCCTGCGGTAAACAAACGCCAGCAGCAGTCCCCGCAAGGTGACCAGAAAGCATCCGCCCACATACAGACCGAGGCAAAGTCCCCGTTTTTTCAGGAACGCCGGATCCGCCTTGCGCAGGTACGCTCCGGCCAGAAAGACCGTAAAGAACCAGGTCCAGTCGTAGCCGTTGGTCGTGATGTCCAGATAGAACGGAAGGATGGACTTTAAAATGCAGTGGAACAGCAGCATTCCGCATAAAATCACACCCGTTTGCTTTGCGTTCAGATGCGCAAGTGCCACGGATACCAGGGGAAGTAACAGATAGAAGAACAGATAGGCGGTCATAAACCAGTAATGCCCCATGCTCACGGGGAACAGGATCTTCAGGTAGAAATTCGCCGTCAGGCTCTCCGCGGGCACCACTCCCAGGGCCGCACACAGCAGGCCGATCCCCGCCGAGAAGACCCAGACTCTGAGATACAGACGGATTCCCTTGCCGAGCCATGCCCGCGGCTGCCCGGAAAAATATCCGGAGATCAGGATATAGCAGTTTACCGCCACGATCGCAAAGGATTCCAGCAGCCAGGCCAAAACGCCGGTTGCATCCATCCCGCCATCCGCCAGGGACGGAAGAAGGTTTCCCTTCCCCAGATAGTGCAGCACGGTCACAAGCAGCATCGCCACGCACCGAAGCGCCTCCGGTCCGCTCTGTCTGCCCGCTCTGTTTTTGTTTAATGCCTCTTTCGACATCTCGGCTCCCCCGTATCAAGCCCCGCTTCCGGGGCAGATCCTCCGTCAGCGAAGGACGTTCGGCTTTCTGCGGTGCAGCACCACCAGCGCCGCAACGGCCGCCGCCAGCGCCAGTCCGCACAGGATCCAGCTTCCGTCCGCATCGCCCGCAAAAAGCGTGCGGCTTAAGATATAGACCAGCAGATTCGCCCCCACATGGATCGCAAGCGGCGCCTTGAAGGTCCCGAAGTATTCATAAGCGTAGCAAAGCAGCATGCCCATGAGGAATGCGTACACGCCCTGCACCGTATTCCCGTGATAGAACGAGAACAGGAACGCGGAGAGAAAGAGCGCGATCCGAAGCGGGAAAAGCTCCCGCAGATAATTGTAGATCAGCCCGCGGAAGCACAATTCCTCCGCCAGCGGCGAGATCAGACCGTAGACGGCGAGTCCCAGCACGATATGGCAGGAATACTGTGTCTCGGCGACCTGCCGGTAGCTCTCGGCCTCCAGCAGTCCGAGCTTTGCCATCAGCAGATTCAGGCCCAGCACCATTCCCACGGCAAGGAGGGCCATCAGAAGGATGGACGATACCGGTTCCGCGGTCAGATGCAGGAGCTTCCGTTTTTCAAAGCTCCGCTCGAGCATTTTTTTCGAGGGCTTCCGGATCGCCAGCGCGGCGATGATAAAACCGAAGGCCGTGCAGATCGCCGCTCCGTTCCCGGAAGCGATCGGCATGTTTTCCTCATCCATCACAAAAAGAAAATCCGACAGTCCCTGCGGCATCACGCGCTGGGCCACGACCAGCACCACCATCAGAGCAGAGACCGCGATCGAACGCACCACCACAAAGAGCAGGAAAAAGTAGATCAGGCGCCACAGATCCCCGCCCTGGAAACGGAATCTGCCGTCCCCGGTGCTCGAGCGCTCCAGCTTCTTCTGCTCCTCCTCGAGCTCCCGCGCCTCGCGCAGCAGGAATTTGCGAAGCTCCTCCACGGAACGGACGATGTAATCCGCCTTCGCCTCCTTGAGCTCCTCCATGGAACCGTACCCGTAGGTGACGCCCACCGCCTCGATGCGCAGCGCATGCGCTCCTTCGATATCATAGCTGCGGTCGCCGATCATGTACACCTTGTCGAAGTCGATGGGCCGGTCCCCGAAAAGCCTGCGGAGCGCCTCCATGACGACCTCCGACTTGGTCTCGCGCGTCCCGTCGAGATTACTCCCGACGACCACCTCAAAATACCCGCGCAGCTTGAAATGCTCCAGGATCTTCTCCACAAAGGGCTCCGGCTTACTCGAAGCCACGGCCAGATGCATCCCCGCATCCCGCAGAGAGCGCAGCATGTTGTGGATCCCGGGATAGAGCACATTCTCATACATGCCGGTGGGGACAAAGCGCTCCCGGTAGAGCTCCTTCGCCTTCAGGGCCTGCTCCTCGGTAAATCCGTAATATTTCATGAAGCTCTCGGTGAGCGGCGGCCCGATAAAGGGCTCAAGCTTATCCAGATCCGGCTCCTCGATCCCGAACGCCTTCAGCGCATACTGCACACTGGTGCAGATCCCTTCCTTCGGATCGGTCAGCGTCCCGTCCAGATCAAACAAAAAATAGGTCTTCACGAACACCTCTCCTTAAAAACTGCGAATCGCGTCCTCTTCTCCGTCCGTTTTCGCAAGGCTCAGAATCTTCACATCATAGCTGACCTGGGCATTTACCTGTACCGTGACCACATCGCCGACTTTATGACCGAGCAGCGCCCGTCCCAACGGCGATTCGCCCGTGATCAGTCCGTGCAGGGAGTCCGCACGCACCGTGGTGACGATCTTATACGTCTCACGGCTGCCGTCCTCGACAAATTCCACCTCCACCGTATTGTTCATGCCGACCTCGTCCTCGGAGGAGTTGTCCTCGATCACGGTGGCCGTCTTGATCATCCGCTCCAGGTAGCGGATCCGGCTCTCATTTTTATTCTTGAAGCGTTTTGCCGCGTAATATTCAAAATTCTCGGAAAGATCGCCCTGTGCTCTGGCTTCCTTGACATCCTCCAGCGCCTGGGGCCGCACCACCAGCTTGCGATATTCGATCTCCTCCTGCATTTTCCGGATATCCGTTTCCGTCAGCTTATCGTTCATGTTCCCGTCTGTTCCTCCAGAAAAATAATGTTACGCGCCGATCAGAGCCAGCGTAAAGATCGTCACAAAGAGCTGTACCTCCGCAAAGCGCAGCACCAGCTGCGGTCCCGTCCAGCCCAGATTGTGGCGTACATGGTCATGGAAGGGTGTCTTCAGCTTGTGCATGAAGTCCTTCCTGCCCGTCAGCCGGATCACCGTGATCTTGAAAAGTCCCAGCCCTCCGTCGATGATCAGAACCAGCGCGAGCAGAACAAACAGGATCGGGCTTCCGCTCATTAGCGCGCAGAGGGCGATATAGTACCCCATCGACCGCGAGCCGGCATCCCCCATCAGCGCGGTGCTGGGCGGTGCGTTGAACCAGAGATAGGCGAGCAGTACCGCGACAAAAACCGGGATCTCGAGGAGAAAACCGCCCCCGGTTCCCAGACGGTGCATGACCACATAGAAGGAAAAAAGCGTGATGATGGTGAGCGTCGCGGACAGGCCGTCCACACCGTCGGAGCAGTTGGTCACATTGATGGAGCCCCAGATCAGTGCGATGATCAGGATCGCATATAACCAGACCGGAAGGATCAGGTCCACGTCAAAGAGGGCCAGATGCAGCTTCGGCTCATGGAAATACAGAAAGGCCACCGCCGTCAGCGCTGCGATCAGCAGATCCAGAAGCCCCTTCACCATCCGTCCCCAGGGCGTCCTGGATGCGTCATCCAGAAAACCTGTCCAGCGGGTGAGCAGCAAAAGGACAATATAAATGATCCGCTCCGTGTCCACCGGTGCAAAGAGAAGCGCGCAAAGGGCAAAAACCGCCACAAAGATGACGCCCGCGCCTGTGCTCTTGCCCTCGGACACCTTCCCCTCGACCGCAAGAGCCTTGCCGTGATCCTTGGGAAGCCTCGGCATGAAGTGGTGCAGATCCAGCCAGGTGATGACATAGGCCAGAACGATCCCCAGTGCAAGCACGATGTGGGAATACTGTGACGGAACCAGATTGTACAGCATAAAACTCTCTCCTTAAAGAAACCCGGCAGGAATCTCCTGCCGGGGCTCTCCCAACTTGAATTTCCGATCTGTGGCACTCCGGCTCTCCCGGATGCGCCTTCTTAAGACTTAGAATAATTTCTTGACAGCGTCCGCTACGCCGGATACCTTATCACTTGCCAGAGCTGCCTTGACACCCTTCGCCACTTCGTCTTCCATGCTGGCGGGGACGTCGATCCCGGAGATACTCTCGATGGTCTTCACCGGATCATCCTTGAAATTCTTCATCAGTCCCGGGTCTGCCTGCAACTTCTTCACGATCTGTTCCACAATACTCCTGACATCCATCCAAAACACCTCCATTCTCCTATGGTTCCGGGTCTTCGGATCCGCCCGGCCCCAACACAGAAAGTATACCACAAGCGCCTGTTTCTATCCACTAATTTTCTTCTTGTCTATCCAAAATATATGTGCTATAATCACCAAGTGCTTTGAAATAAGCCGATGGGATCATAGCTCAGCTGGGATGAGCGTCCGCTTGACGTGCGGGAGGTCACAGGTTCGAACCCTGTTGGTCCCACGAAAAACGCAACCTTATGATTATTCACAAGGTTGCGTTTTTTCTTGCCGTTTTTCTTTCCGTTTCAAAGGCTGCAGCCGGCTTTTTTTGTTCAGTCCTCGAACCGAATCTGGAGGTTCGGGTTTTCTTCGCAGGCCCTGGCGCACATCTTCCGGAAGCTGCGGATGAATTTTCCCAGAACCGCCTCCGCATCGGCGCTGTGGGTAAAGACAAGCTCCGTCTCCTCCCCGATCTCGGTAAACACATCGTGCAGGGCATCCAGATTGTTGCCGAAATAGTCCGGCATCTCGATAAATTCGCCCAGGAGCTGGTAGAGATCGTCCGCCCCGTAGACATCCTTCAGATCAATCACCTTTTCCATCTTCTTCCTCTCCGTACAGTAATGTGAATGAATCGTAATGATCGTCGGTATAGTAGATCAGCCCGTCATCGGAATACACGAGCCGTTTGGCACCGCGGCTCTTTTTCCCCAGGGTGTCGATGTCACACTCGTGGTAGGTCCGCCCTTTTTTCTCCGGAAGAAGCTCCTCGTAATTGCCGAAGACATCTCCGCCGATGCATTTGCCGGGGGCGTAGGGCTCAAGGGAGCCGCCCGACCAGCCGAGATCCCGTGCTTCCTTCTTCGTAATAAAGTTCCCCGGAAGCTTCCCGTAGGTGAGCAGATACGCAGAGACATCCTCCTTCGATGTATAGCTTCCGTCCGGATCGAGCAGTTCTTCGCCGCCGTTTTCCTCTTCTTCCTTTCCGGACACGCCCTCCAGCGCTTCCCCGAGAGAATCGATGATCCCCTGGGCGGCGTCTATTGCCTGATCCGGCAAATCTGAGGAATCCAACGCCTCCTGTGCCTGTCCCAGAGCATCCTGTCCGGCCTGGGCCGCCTGATCCAGCGCGTTCTGTCCGGCTTCGGCCGCCTGATCCAGTGCCTGATCCACCACATTTCCCGCGGTATCCTGAACCTGCTCGATCAGATCGTCTTTACTCTCCTCGAGGGATTCCTTGCCGGCTTCGTAGGCCGCGCTCGCCGCATCGCCTGCCGCCTCCTGCAGCACTCCTCCGGTACATCCGGTAAGTAAAAGCAGCACCGCGGCCGCCATGCATAATCCGGAAAGCCTGCTTCTACGCCTGTTTCAATGTTCCTGTCCGGTTTTCTGACGAATGAACTGTCTCATTTTCTGTCTCCTGCCTCTGCGCCTCTTCCGGGCGCATCGGATTTTTTCCGCTCTCTCGGATCCTTTCGGGGTTCCCCGTGCCTTCTCAGATCAGTTCGAGGATTCCGGAATGGTCCTGCAGCCATTTTTTCTGCGTCCGGTAATCCGGGTAATATCGCTCCACATGCCTCCAGAAATCCGGGCTGTGATCCTTGTGCCGGATGTGGGAGAGCTCGTGCACCACCACATAATCGATCGCTTCCGGCGTACACAGGATCAGATTCCGGGTCAGATTGATCCGGTTGTCCGCGCTGCAGGATCCCCAGCGGGTCTTCGCAGAGGTCACGCGCAGGGATTTGTAGATGAGATGCATCTCCTGCGCATAATAGTCCAGCCGTGCCGCAAAATACCCTCTCGCCTGCGCGGTCAGCCAGGAAAGAAGGTGCTCTGGGTCCGTATGCTCCGGAAGGATCAGTTCCTCGCCTTGCCGGCTGATGCGGCGGACGCCCGGCCGGAAAACAAGGGTAAGCTCTCTGCCCGCAAAGGGAAGCTTTTCGCCGTCTTGAAGCTTCAGTGGCGGATACATGGCCGCTTTTTTCAGCATGCGCGCGCGGGTCCTGGCAATCCAGTCCTTCTTTTCCTCCAGGAAGGCCTCGATGGTCCCCTTCGGGCAGCGCATCGGCGCATGTACCGTCAGCGTCCCGTCGCGCCCCATCTCCAGGGAGAGGGTCCTGCGGCGGGAACGGAGCAGCACCACTTCCATACGCTCCGGCATATCCTGATTTTCCTTAGCAGTTCTTGTCATAGAGAATCTTCAGACCTTTCAGAAGCAGATCGGGATCCTGGATGATCTTATGTTTGCAATGCGGGATGATCACGCCTGCCAGACCGCCGGTCGCGATCACGGTGGTCTCATATCCCATCTCCTCCTCAAATCGCTCGATCATGCCGTCGATCCGGGAAGCCTCACCGTAAATGATACCGCTCTTCATGGCATCGGAGGTATTCGTCCCGATCACATGCTTCGGCGTGCTCAGGGAGATGCCGGGCAGCAAGGACGTCTCCTGCACCAGACTGCCGAGCGATACGTTGACACCGGGATAAATGATACCGCCGATGTAATTCCGGTCCTTGTCGATGGCCGCGATCGTAGTCGCGGTGCCCATGTCGATCACGATGTTGGGGCAGCCGTACACATTCATCGCCGCCACAGAATCCACCACCAGGTCCGCACCCATGGTCGCCGGATCGTCCAGCTTGATATTCAGGCCGGTCCGGATGCCGGCCCCCACGACCATCGGATTTTGCCGGATGAGCTTGCGGAGCGCATTTTTCAAAATATGCGTAAGGCGCGGCACGACGGAGGAGATAATGCTTCCTTCCACCATATCCGCGGAGACATTGTAAATCTCAAGGATCGTCTTGATCAGAACCGCATACTCGAGCTCCGTTTTGTTGATATCGGTGGAAATCCGCTCCGTGAAGATGATCTTATCCTCGCGGTCGATGCAGCCCACCACGATATTGGTATTGCCCATATCGATTGCAAGTATCATAGCATTCTCCTTACTTTCATAATCAAAGCGCGGCTCCTTGCGGAGCCGCGTTCTTTTGCATGTACCTGACAGGTTATTCCGCTTTCTTGGGTACGGCCGGGGAACTGTTTCTGGTCGCGATATTCAGGATCTGAACGATCGCTGCAGACAGCACCAGGTTGATCAGAAGCTCCACCACGAAATTGAAGCCGACCATGCCGAAGATCAGATAATTGCCTGCGTTCGGGAATCCACCTGCCTCTGCCCAGCCCTTGATGGTCTCGAAGAAGAAGAGACGGCATCCGATGAGGAACACGCCGGTATTGGTCACGGGAGCGAGGATACCCGCCACAATGACAGCCGCCAGCTTGTTTCTGTGGGAGATGGCACGGTAGACAGCGCCTGCTACAAGGCCGGCCAGCACACCCTTCGCAATACAGGTCAGGATGGTTCCGGGGACGTTCACGGCAAGGAACACACCCGCGTCGGTCAGAAGCACCACCACGCCAAACACAAATCCGAGCCATGCGCCTGCCCAGTATCCGTAAAGCGCTGCGCCGACAATGATCGGCACCAGAACCAGGGTGATGTTGAACACACCGAAACGAATGGAGATGGCCAGTGCCTGAAGCACGACCACGATGGCGGTAAGGAGACCCATCCCTACCAGAGTCTTGGTTTTTTGATTCATTTATAATCCTCCTGCTGATATTCCCGGGTCACCCGGAAGAAGCACGCCCGGCCGGAAAACCATTCTCCGGCTGCGCACCCGCAACCTCGCGCCACTTTGGGATACATCGCAGGCTAAATGTATCATATTTGCCCCCGGCGTGCAAGAAAAACGGGCGATGTACGAGGAAAAATGCAGAAGTTTTCCGCTAGCCCTGCAGGCGGTAGATCATGGTCACCAAAGCGCCCCCCGCATAGAAAAGCAATAGCGCGGTCCGCACGGGATCCGGCCTGCGCGCGCACAGTCCGCGGATGCCGCGCACTGCAGGCGGGATCAGCAAAAATCCCGCAAACCAGGCAAAAAAGTATGGACTCTCCAGCGAGCCGATCAGGCGATAGAGTGGGGAGGCTACCTTCTGAAGCGCATCCCAGGGGAAGGCGATCGAGCTCATCCACAATAAAATTACAACTGTAATCCACAGCAACCGAGGATGCCGGGAGGAGATCTGCGGTCCGGCTTCCTTGCCCTGCCCGGCTTCTTCCGGGGCCACATCTGCCGGTGAAGCAGCGGTCAGCTTCAAATAGGCAAGCAGCAGGACACCGGCCCAGATCCCGATGCCGAGTCCCGGCTGGTTTGCTCTGTAAGTATAGCTGTGGAAAAACTGCCCGAAGACATAGCCTCTGCTCTGGATCTGTCCGAGGAAAACATCCTCCCTCCAGGGCTGTCCGCGGTGCAGATAGGGAAGAAATTCCCGGAGCAGCGGGGTTCCCGCGATCAGTCCCACAGCTCCTGCCGCCACGGCCACCGGACGGCGGATCAGAAGGGCATATACGATCATGCACAAAAGGATGCCAAAGCCAAAAGTCGTATGAAGGTAGGGAAGAACCGCTCCGGACAGCGCCGGAAGCAGGTACACCCATTTTCCGGTCCGCTCATACCCGGCCATGGAAAAGCCCAGAAAGGGCAAAATCGCAAAGAAAAGCAGCATTTTCAGGTCCTGGCGGAGTGTCAGGTGGCAGATCCAGGGGCTGCCCGCCATGAGAAGCACCATGAGCAGACGGTACGGCGTCTCCGCAAAAAGCTCGGAGGCGTACAAAAGGCTCCCGGCCACCAGGAGCAAAAGCGGCGCCGCCGCCCGAAGTCCGCCGATCTCCAGCACCGGCAGGCAGGCGATGCCCCAGATGACACATGCTCCGAAGCAAAGCGCATATTCCTTTTTTCCGAATAGCATCTTGTCTCTCATCTACCTCTCCACTCAGAACCAGTTGTCCGCATAAACCACCTGCCCCTGCCATCCGCACGCATCGATCTGGTAGACCGCGGAGCACAGGGCCAGCAAAAAGAGTACGCACATCAGCATCTTCCAGAGCCGCTGATCCTTCAGCTTCTCCCTGCTCCAGAGGGCGAAGGCACCGGCCTGCAGGGAGGCTGCCACGGTCGCCATCGCACAGGTGCTGAAGCGCCCGGCCAGAAAGACGCGCAGGTCGCCTGCCGGGAAGAGATTGCTCCCGATCGCCAGAAACGCCCACATAAGAAGCGTGCTCACCAGGAGGACCACACCCGCGCCGTCGGCCGCTTTCGCCCCGGGGCGAGGCTCTGCCTTCTCCTCCCGCGCCTCAAACAGGGAACGCCCCGCGAGGAAAAGGGACAGGAGCGTGATTGCCACAGATACAAAGCCCACCTGGAAGGGCTGCAGGGTCACAGCCGAATAGCCCTTGCCCGGGAAGAGGCGAAGGCTCTGGAACAGTCCGGCCCCCAGCCGGTAATATTCCGCATCCGCGGCGTACGAAATCCTTCGGATGAGAAGCGTAAGTACAAAGCCGGCCGCGCCCGCAGCCAGCAGGACAGTTCTGAAGGTCCGCGCCTTGCCGGCGGGAACCGTCCGCAGCGTCAGCGCCGCGCCGAGGGCAAGGAGCAAAAATGCCATCGCCAGATATTCCCCCAAAGCCATGCGCGTATAGAGCGTATGGATCGTGTAGGGGGCGAAGAAAAAGGTGACGGTCACAAGGAAGGCTGCTCCTTCCGAAGCACCAACCGCCTCTGCGCTCCCCGTGCGAAAGACCGCGGAAAGCAGGATGGCAAAGGCGATAAGAAGCAGCAGGATCAGCAGCTTGTAAAATCCGGGATGTCCATTCAGGCCCAGAAGCGCCAGAGTCTCGCCAAGGTATATGCCACCGGAGAAATAATTCGTCATAAAGGGCTTAAAGGAAATGAACAGAAGGAAGAAAAGCGCCCCGATCCGAAGGCTCCGGGCGTTTCCGCCCGCATAAAATTCCCGGGAGAGAGACATGTCCGGTGCATCCTCCGCTTTCCGCCCGGGCAGATCCGCTTCCCCGCTTTGCACTTCTTCGGGCAACGCACCTTTCTTTCGGCGATACCATACGAGGATCCCGACCAACGTCAGAAGGCTCAGAACCTCCGACACTCTCCAGCTTGCCGGTTCCGTAAAACGGATCCGGACCGTCCCGTCAAAGCCGGCCGGAAGCGCTACGCGGATGACACCGTTGGTTCCTGCGGACACGGCCAGTTCCCGGCCATCTCCGTCCTCCGCGCGGTACCCGCAGTAATACAGAAGCTGCACCTCCAGGAAGCTTTCCTGCGCGGATGTATTCCGGCAGACGAGCTGCGCCCGAAGCGCTCCACGCGTATCCTCCAGGATCTCCGTACCGGGGCCGGCCACCGCAGCGGACTGCGTAAGAAGCGTCGCGTCCGTCCCCTCGATGAGGTATTCACCGCCGGAGATATCTCCGGTGCCCATGCCCTCCGCATTCGAAAGGCTGGTCCCCTCAAAGATCACCGTAAAATAATCATTCAGGTACAGGGAAGACCCCGCGATCCCGAGCACAGCCGCCAATAGCAATACGCGCACGGCCCATTTTTCCCCGCGCTGTGCAAAGCTTTCCATCAGGCTTCCGCAGACAAAGGTCCCCAGAAGCGTCGCCCATCCCAGCAGACGGTTCGGAAACTGCAGGCTGCTCACCATCGCCTGCAGCGGTCCGCCGAGGCTCTGGATCCGGTCCCAGGGAAAGATGCTCAGCGTCATCACGGACAAAAGAAGCCCCAGGATCAAACAGCGCAGTGCAAAGGCATTTCGGGCGTCACGGTCATTTTTCCGAAGGATCTGCCGTCCGAGATACAGCAGCATCCCGAGGGGGATCACCAGCCCGAGTCCCGCGGGGAATGCATGGTACATGCCGCCCCCGAAGACTTCCCCGTCCCCGGTCCAGAAATTCGTATAAAGCTGCGCTGCCTGCAGACCGCGCTCCTGGATCTTGCGCCCGAAGACATTTCGGATATGCCAGTTCTGGGTCAGGTAATAGTCCAGGAACGGCACCACAAACCAAAGGCTCAGCCCCAGCGCCAGACCGGCCCCGCCAAGCAGGCTAAGGAAGCGTTTCCCGCCGGCTTCAAAGAGCCTCGGAAGAAGGCTGCAGACGAGCAGCACCGAGACTGCGACCGTGATCTCCGTCGTCAGCACATGGCTCTGCAAGATCCCGGCAAAGCCGATGCCGAGCGGAAGGAAGGAAAACCGCTGCTCCCTGCTTCCGATCTCCTCCATCAGAGCCCCGTAAAAGCCGCACAGGATCAGAGGCAGGAAGATCATCGCCGTCCCTTCTCCAAGCGCAGAAGCCTCCGCCATCTTATAAAAATGGATCACCGAGAGCGCATAAAGCGCCGTCGAAAAAAGGGCTGTCCGGGAAGTACCGAAGATCCGCCGGAAGGAGTAATAGGAAACCAGGACCACCGCCACGCTCGACAGGATCCCGTAGAAATTCCAGCAGAAGGATACCGTAAAACCGGCCATCCGAAGAAGCGCGGACGGCAGCAGGAAGAGCGGGCAGTAGAAGACCGCATTGGCATAGCCGTAGCCCTGCAGCCAGTGCGGCTCGAGCCGGACCGGGAACTGTCCGGCCAAAAGTCCCTGCATCAGCCCCTCGATCCGCTGCAGATGATAGATGGTATCCGAGCCCCAGAAAAAGTCCGTGAACAGATACGGAAGGCTCGTAAGAAGAATCAGCACCGCAAGACAAAAACCGGTCCGCGCTCCGCTTTGTTTTGCTGCGTTATTTAATTCCAGAAAGCGTGATATTGCAAGAAATGTAAGGAAAACGAATGTTATTATAACGAGAAGTACCGTCCAGAGCTTCCCCGTGTTGCGGATGATCAGATCCCCTGTCCCGATCTCGGTCTCCCCGTCCGTCAGGATCACCACCCACAGGTTCCGGGTGGGATAGCGTACATAGAATTCAAAATCCGTTCCGTCCTCCGCGTAGGCCAGCGCCTCTCCCGTGGACTGTACGCCGCGGAAAAGAGGTTCGGGATCCTTCACCGTGCACAGAGCCCGCACAAAACTGTCCGTCTCATAGGCAAGCTGCGCCCGGTAGATGCCGGGAGAGATCCGGATGGATTCATAGAGCACGACCTCCGTGTCCGTCACCCCGGCCGAGGGTCCGATCCGCATCGCTCCTTCCCGTCGGATCACCTGTCCCCTGCTCACAAAGAACATGACCAGACAGAGCACAAAGAGCGCTGCATATGCGATTCCGGCGATTTTTCTGCTTTTCCCCATACTTCCCTCAGTCCAGGGCGCCCTCCCCGGGCACCGTTTCTTCCTTCCCCATGCGGATGAATCCCTTAAGAATGCCTCTCTCTAAGGGAAAAAGGCCCGAATGGCATAATAGACCCGCACATTGTCATTCACGATCTCGGACGTGCGCACCGCGGCCGCGAACCCGATGAGCAGCCCCCAGAAGCCGGCCAGCAGCACAAAATACCGAAGATACGCCTCTCCCATCCCGCCGGCCACGCAGGCGCGCTGCATGAGCGCTGCCAGCACCACGAAGGCCGCCAGCACCAGCAGCCAGACAAAATCCAGATAATACCGAACCTGCACACCGGCCATCAGCGTATCCGTAACCGTGACCACCAGGGCGCAGCAGACGGAAAAAAGGACCAGACCGAGAAGGCGTCTGCCCAGAAGCTCCCGGCCGGCGGCCACCACGCCGAGCGTCCCAAAAAGGATCGGCGTAAGGCGCAGGATCCCGCCCATCGTCAGGTCGTAGACGGTCGGCCCCAGATATCCGAAATAATGCGTCACAGGCTGCGGGAACGGAAAGAGATTCGACACCCCGGTGGGCTGCAGCCAGAAGCAGTACAGTCCCTGCAGCGCCAGCTCGAGATTGCGGCTGCGATGGTTCATGTCGCTGTTGGTCAGGACATAGGTGGATCCGAAATCAAACGGGCTCCCGAAACGGGCCGCATTGTAAAGCATGAGCGCCGCCGCGACCACGGCCATGGGCGCAAAGACGCAGAAAAGATGCGCCAGGATCCCCTTCTTCTTCTCCCGCAGGGCCGCAAGACACTGCTTCCAGAAGAGCGGGATCAGCAGGAAGATCGAAACCAGGAACTGGGGTCTGCAGCCGGCAGTCAGTGCCAGGCACAGTGCCCCGAAAACAAAAGCCGGCTTCACGCCCTTTTCGCTTCCGGCCTCCAGACGCTCCCGCGCCAGCACGAAGAGTCCCAGCCCCCAGAGTGCAAAGGCCATGGCGGTCACGACCGGCAGGTAGTACAGATCCGCGTGAAGCGCTGCCGTCATCAGATTCAGGCTGTTGGCCGCGAGGAAGCTTAAGACAAGCCTCCAAAGCCAGGGAAGCTCCCGGAAATACTCCCGGAAGAGGCGATGCAGAAGGAAATACATCCCGCCGAGCGCCAGGGAAGCGGAAATCCACACCCCGAGCCAGGTCGGGAACGCACGGTGCAGGATCAGGTGACAGGGCAGATAATACATAAGCTCCGGCACGATCCCGAAATAGACGTAGAACCGGCCGTCAAAATAGGCCGTGTCCCAGACGGCGTCCGCCCCGGGAACCATGTCCATGCGCAGGCGAAAATCATACGGATTGTCCATCGTCTGAAGCGCTGCCAGGATCTCTTCATTCCCGGCATCGATCCACAGATGTCCCTCCGTGAGCGCCTCCGCCAGCTTCTGGTACTGATAGTGATAGGCCCAGACCGGGTGCAGGAAGGCCGCCGCCCAGCGCACGAGGAGCAGCAAAAACAGGACATTTGCGGATATGATAGCGGCCGTTATTATCTTTCTGATGACAGGCTTCGGCTCCATATCCACCAGTCCGGTTGCGGGGCGCAGCGCCCAGAAGACCAGAAGCAGGCACCATACCAGCAAGACCCGCAAAACCGAGAAAAAGAAGGGCACCGACGCGTCGCGCGTGATCCCGAAGAGAACCAGCTCGCTTTCCTTCTGCGGCGTCAGCCGGATCACCAGGGAGGATACCTCCCCATAGGAATGCACATTTAAGTAAGTACTCTTCGGCTCGCCCGGGTAGATCACCGCCGTATCCAGCGTATAAGGCATCGCGTTGCCCTCATCCGCCAGCGTGATCTCTGCCAGGATCGGGCTCTGCGTCCCGTCCGCACAGGTCGCCGAGGCGTCGATATGAAGCGTCCCCAGGGGGGCGCCGAGCTGCGAGACGATGAACTCCGCATCCGTTCCCTCATTCGTCATCGGTGCATCCGTCCCGCCGAGCGTCGAAAGAAAACGCCAGTTGAAAACGAACACTTCGAGAAGGAGTGCCACGCCTAAAAGTAACGCCAGTTCTTTAACTTTGTTCGAGGCCTTTTTTGCTTGTTTTCTCTCAGGCATCGTACTCTCCCATCCCCTTGCCAAGGGCTTCCACATCCCCTTCGGTCGTACAGGTCAGAGGCTCTCCGTAGAAATCCTCATAGACCTTCTTCATTGCCTGCCTTCCGGTGGGATTTTTCGCATCCGCATACTTAGGTTATTCTAACATATATGACTGAAAAATATTATGCTTTTTTTAGCATTTTCACTTTCCATACGCATGTACAGCATGCTAGAATTAATGCGTAAGTGTGCCGGTTTTCACAGCCGAGTCTTTCCCGCAGCGGAGCACATCAATAATCCTGCTACAGCAGAAAGGAACCAAACGTATGGAGAATAGTGCACAAGACATTAACAGACAGGCCCTGATTCTTGCGAATCGTTCTTCCTCCCTTGCTCTCACCGTCCTCGAGTCTATCATTTTCGTTGCCTACCTGTTGGAAGGTGTGAAGGGCAACCGTACCTGGGGCTATATCGCGATGGTCGTCCTGATGATCGTCGTCAATATCGTCATGATCTGGACCGCCTACAAACGAAATCCGGCCAGCCCGGTGATCAAGCACCTCATTGCGTTCGGATATGCCGTTTTTTACACCTTCCTGCTCTTTACGGCGGCCAATGATCTCGTTTTTTCCTATGTCATTCCGATGCTGATCATCGTTTCCCTCTACAATGATCACGCCTACATGCAGCGTCTGGGCGTCGGTGTCATCGCCGTCAACATCCTCTCCGTCATCGTCTTTCTCGTGACGAACGAGGTAACCGCTCAGAAGATCACCAGCATTGAGATTCAGATCCTTCTGATCATCGTCATCATCATCTATCTGATCATGAGTTCCAAGGTGACCATTCAGACCAACGCCATGAAAAATGCCCTCATCGAGGACGAGAAAAATCACGTCAGCGGCATTCTGGACAAGCTGCTGGAGATCTCCGGACACATGATCAATGCCGTGGAAGACGTCTCCGGACAGATGACTTCCCTGGAGGATTCCATGGAGCAGACGCTCAATTCCATGCGTGAGGTCAGCTCCGGCACCAATGAGAGCGCCGAGGCGATCCAGAGCCAGCTGGTCAAGACGGAAGAGATCCAGGAAGAGATCCAGGTCGTCACGCAGGCGACCGATATCATCGCCGGCAGCATGACGACCACCACCGATGCCGTCAGCACAGGCATGCAGCTGATCGGCGAGCTCAACTCCCTGACCGAGACCTCTGAGAAGGCCGGCCACGAGGTGGCGGATGTTCTGAAGACCTTCCAGGAATATACCAGCCGCATGAATTCCATCACCGACCTGATCACCAATGTTGCGGATCAGACGAGCCTTCTGGCGCTGAATGCCTCCATCGAGGCGGCCAGAGCGGGCGACGCGGGCAGAGGCTTCGCGGTCGTGGCGACCGAGATCGGCAATCTGGCGAACCAGACAACCTCCGCAACCGAGGATATCACCTCTCTGATCGGCAATATCAATAACGAGCTGCAGGTCATGGTCGACACGATCCAGAACCTGATCGAGACCAACCAGAAGCAGGCGCAGTCCGCGGAACAGACCTCCGAGAGCTTCCGGACCATCTCCTCCAATGTGGAAGAGATCCGGGTACAGTCCGAGGATCTCACCCGCAGCGTCACGCAGCTGGCCGTCTCCAACAAGGCCATCATCGATTCGATCCAGACCATCTCGGCCATCACCGAGGAAGTCTCCGCCCATTCCAACGAGACCTATGCCGCATCCCAGCAGAATCAGGATATCGTCCGTCATGTCGGCGACATCGTGAACGAGCTGCATCAGGATGCAAGGAAGCTTCAGGAGGAGACCTGATCGCACATGCTGTACTATCTGGCGCCCCTTGAGGGCATCACGACCTATGTCTTCCGGCGTGCCTATGCAGCCGTCTACGGGGATGCGGACCGGTATTTTACCCCCTTCCTCGCAAGTAAAAAGCTAAACAGCCGGGAGAAAAATGAGATCCTGCCGGAGCACAACGAAGGTATATTTCTGGTTCCCCAGATCCTGGCGAACCGGACCGACACCTTCGCAGCCATCGCCGGGCAGATCGCGGACCGCGGATATTCCGTCATCAATCTGAATCTGGGCTGTCCTTCCGGCACGGTCGTCTCCCATGGGAGAGGCGCCGGTATGCTGGCAGATCCCGATTCCCTCGATGCATTTTTGGAGGAGGCCTTTCACATCTGTGAAGGCCTCTCTGTCTGTGCGGACGGATCGGGAATGCGCCTGTCCGTGAAAACCCGCATCGGCATTGCTTCGGAGACCGAATGGGAGGCATTGCTTCCCGTATTTGCCCGCTATCCCTTTGAGGAGCTGATCCTGCACCCGAGGCTGCAGCAGCAGCAATACGGCGGACATCCTTCCCTCGAGGCCTACGCGGCTGCTCTGGAAGTTCTGAAATGCCCGGTATGCTACAATGGGGATATCTGTTCTCCCGCGGACGAAGCGGCGCTTCTCTCCCGCTTTCCGGAGACGGAGCGCATCATGACAGGGCGCGGCATCCTGAAGGTCCCGGATCTCATCGGACGCCTGAAAGGTACTTCCGACCCGGATCGTCCCCTTCGCCCGGATCCCGTCAAATTAAAGACCTTCCTCGCGCAGCTCACGGACGGGTATCTGTCCGTCATGCCCTCGGAGCGCGAGGTTCTGTTCAAACTCAAGGACCTCTGGGCCTTCCTCGGAAGCTCCTTCGAGGATCTGCCCGAGGGGCACCGCATGCTGAAGGATCTGCGCAAATCCTCCTCCGTGACCGAACTGCAAAATGCCGAGCGTGTCCTGCTGCAGGCGCTGTGATACCCGATGAAACCAGTTGAAAGAAATCATTCCATGAACCAGAAGACCAGATACAAAATCGCATATATCCTCTCCGTCGTCGCGATCCTCCTGTACGGACTGATGGCCGCCTTCCTGTACTACCGGCAGACCCTCTATCCCGTGACCGGAACCTACGAGTCGGATCTGCCCTTCCATATCAGCATGGCAGTGGACGATCACTGGTATTACAGCTTCACCGCCTACGTCTATGTCCTCTGCTCCCTCTTTCCCTTTGGCAATCAGCTGATCGCCGCATTTCTGGCCGCTATGAGCGTGGGAACGGTGCTGCTGACCGCACGCCTCTTAAAGCTCCTCGCCGGGCAAGAGATGCAGGATCATGCGTTTGCCGGAATCCGCCTCGGACTCGCCCTCGCCCTCAATTTTGCCATGGCCTTCTATATTCCGGCGGCGAATCATGCCCATTACATCGGATACCAGTCCGGCAATCTCTGGCACAATTCGACCTACCTGGTCATGCGCTTTTTCTCCGTGCTGGCCATGATCCTGTACGTGCAGACCGCGGGATCCTTCCCGGAAGGACTCCGGCCAAAGCAGTGGATCTGCATGACGCTGTGCCTCATCGCGGCCACCGGCGTAAAGCCCAGCTTTCTCGTCGTCTTCGCCCCGGTGCTGGCCCTCTTTCTCCTCGCATGGCTGATCCGGCAGAAGCAGTGGAAGCCGGTGATCCTCCTTGGGCTGACCGTGATCCCGGCCGTCGTCGTCATGTTCTGGCAGAGCATCGTCCTCTTCGGGGGCGATACCGGCAACGGTTATGTCATCCGCCCCTTCTACGTCCTGTCGCAGCGCAGCGAAAATCCGAAGATCACGCTCCTGCTCTCCGTGCTCTTCCCGTTTCTCGTGGGGCTCTATCATATCCGGGATTTCTGGAAGGACCGGTTCTATTTCGGAGGACTCCTGCTCTGGGCGGTGGGCTTCGGCGAGGTCTTCCTGCTGGCCGAAACCGGAAAGCGCAGCCAGGACGCAAATTTCCTCTGGGGCTATTCCATCGCGCTCTTTTTCCTCTTCCTGGTATCGCTCCTCCGCTGGCTTCGCGATCTGAAGGAAGTGAATGCCGCTCCCATCCGGCGCGCGTACCTGTACCTGACCGGCGTCCTCTTCCTCTGGCATGTCTGCTCCGGGATCTGGTATTTCGGGATCCTGCTGACCGGCGCAACCTATTTTTCCTAAGCCCCTTCCCGAATCCTCCGGTACTTGCGGCCTCTTTGCAGCAAACCCCTTTCGCCCTACAAGCAGCAAAAGACCTTCGGACACCACCCAAAAAGGGAGGCAGTGTCCGAAGGTCTTTTTACGTTTCTTTCCCGGAGAAGCAATCGTACCGGATGGAAGTCCCCGGATAGGAAAAATCCGGTTTTCGTCCCGCCATCCAGGGGCCCTTGGCCGGGCGCTTGATGACGACCCGCGCTGCCCCTACCCGAAGCGCCGCCGAAAGCATCGCTTCCTCGTCCGCCTCCGGGCTCTCCAGAAGCTGGAGAAGCTGGAATTTCTTCTTGATCAGGCCGCTCTTTTGCCGCGCCGGAAACATCGGATCCAGATACAGGATCGTGGGCGCCGCCTTGCCGGTAAGCTTTCGCATCGCTTCGGTGCTGTCTGCGCAGATCAGCTTCATGCGGCGCGTGATGGTCCGAAGCTCCGCATCGTCGCTGCCCTGCGCCCGACGGAGCGCATCCCGAAGAAGTGCAGCGATCACGGGGTTCTGCTCATACATGGTCACCTGATAGCCCGCCGCCGCCAGGATCATGGAGTCCTCTCCCATGCCGGCGGTCGCATCCCAGGCCTTCCATACTTCCGGAGGATTTTTCAGCTTCACCGCGCGTGCCAGCGGTTCATGCTGCCACATCCGGCCGCGCACCCGGGGAAGCATCTCGCTCAGGTCGCCCAGAAGCTCCAGATTCCCCTTTCGCAGGGCCAGTCCCCGGGGACCCAGCTGCAGGCAGAGCCCGTCCGCGCCTTTTTCTTCCTTCGCCCGGCCGGCCCCGGAGGCTTCTCTGCGCGGCCGGATCGTCACCTCCCGGTATTCGGAAAGCTCTACCTCTTCCGACATGCGAAAAGAAAGGCCGAGCTGCTGCGCAAGCTGCCCGGCCTCGTCTGCATATTCCGGATATTTTGTTTCCACCCAGAGATCTGTCATATTTTCCTTCTTGCATCCGGGCTTACGGCATTTGCCGCATCCCGCCTTTCCTGCGATCAGGTGTACGCAAGGCGCCTTAAAAAGTCCCCGGCCTTCTTGCGATCCACATAGCTTAAATAATCCAGTTCACTTTTGTAATTCCGGAAGAGCTTGCACCCGAACCGGAAGCTGTGCCCCGTATCCTCCGCATGGACGATCATGGCCTGCATCAGAATGCTGTCTGTAAAGGAATCCGGTCCGACGGTGTAATTGTCCACGAACTGAATGCTCAGCTTCGGATCCTTGCCCGGATCGATCCCGCGACAGTTCTCATAGTCCAGCTCCAGGCCGATCCCGTCCTCACAGATGTTCAATACTTCCCCCGACAGCTCCCGATCGTCCGTGAAAACGGTGCATGCCAGGTCCGTATTCAGTCTCTTGTAAAATCTTGATTCTCTCATTTAATATCCTTGTCTTTACTGCCGCCGGCATCCGTTCCGGCGGGGGATTGTCTTCGTTGCTTCTGCTTTTTTCTGCTTTTCCTGCTTTCCTTCGTTGTCTGTTTCCTTTGCTGTCTGCGTTCAGGATTCCGCTTCGCGGCGGTCCTGCAGCACCTCACCCACGGCATCTGCCAGATCCGAGGCCATCACGGAGGACTCGCCGAACCTGTCGGCCGCGGCCTCTCCTGCCATACCGTGGATCCAGACGCCGAGCGCTGCCGCATGCTGCGGCTGCGTATGCGTTGCGAGGAGTCCCGCGATCACACCGGTCAGCACATCCCCGCTGCCCGCCGTGGCCAGTCCGCTGTTGCCGGAAGTGTTCACAATGAGCTGTCCGTCCGGCAGCGCCGTCACGGTGCGGCTATCCTTCATGACCAGCGTCACCCCGTAGGTTTCGGCATATTCTCTTGCGATCTCGATGCGATGCTCCTTCAGCCAGGGGATGTCCCGGCCCGTAAGGCGGCTCATCTCCTTCATATGGGGCGTCAGGATGATCAGAGGATCCGCTTCCGGAACATCCGGCGCGATAAACGGCACCTGCGTCCGCGAAGATACCTCCACATGGGGCGCTTCCTGCGCAGCCACGGCAGCGGATCCGGTTATTTTCGACACCTTCTCCGCAGGGACGTCGCCGATCCACACACTGTCGTCCCGGTCCGGACCCGGGGCGCAATACCCCTTCACCATCTCCTGCAGATCCTCGTTCCCAGCCAGGATCGTAAGCGCATCCCCGTCGATGATCAGCGGGACCGGATCGATCCGGGCATCCTTGCCGGTCAGGATCTCAATCGTCATCCGCACGAGCTTCTCCGCCAGCGGACTTAAGGACAGGCCGGGGCCGAGCACGACCACATCCGACCAGCAGATGGCTTCGCGCACCATCGCCTCATCCACTTTCCCGTCCGTGATCGTGGTCAGGATCGCCTCGGGAAGATTGCGCTTCATGAAATCGCGATTCTCCTCCACGGTAAAGATCCGCACCAGACCAGCTCCCGTGCGATAGGCCGCACGCCCCGAAAAATAGGCAGCGCCGCCCATATCCTCGCTTCCGCCGATCACCAGCACCTTCCCGTAGGAGCCCTTGTGAGAGTCGGCCTTGCGGGCCGGGATCAGTCCCAGGTCCTCCTTCGAAAAGCGCTTCGTATCCGGATACTGCTCTTCAAATCCAGCTTCCGTGATCCCGATGTCGCAGCAGATCTGCCGGCCACAGGATTCCGCTCCCGGATAGAAGACAGAGCCGAGCTTTTCAAATGCAAAGGTGATGGTCAGATCCGCCCGGAAGGCCACCCCAAGCGTCCTTCCGTCATCCGCACAGATCCCGGAAGGCAGATCCAGCGCAACCTTCCGGCCGGGCACACGGTTCACCGCCTCGATCACACGGGCCGGCTCGCCCTCGATGTCACGGTTTAAGCCTGTCCCGAAGACGGCATCCGCAAAGAGCGTATAACCCGCAAGGAAATCCTCCAGATCCTCCGCCTCCGGAGGAAGCAGGATCTCACGCACTCCATAGGCCTTCGCCGCGGCGTATTGCTCCGCCGGAAGGGTTCCTTCCTTTGGCTTTGCCAGCATACAAACGTGCACGCGAAACCCCTTCAGATGGAGAAGCCTCGCCAATGCCAGGCCGTCCCCGCCGTTGTTGCCGCCGCCGCAGAGGATCAGGATCCTCTCCTGCCGCAGATGCGGAATCTCTCTCCCCATGATCTGCATGGAGGCAAGCGCCGCACGCTCCATCAGCACGGCCGGGGGAATGTGAAAATGCTCCGATGTATTCTCATCACAGCGCTTCATCTGCGCCGCCGTCACCAGATATCGCATAACGATTTCACCCCTTTTGTGCTGCAGACATGCCCCGGTCCACCGCCCGGCGCCTTTTTCCGGGCGTTCGGCCGGCCATCCTCGAAATCGATTAAGAGCTACAATATTATATCGTCTTCCCCGGAAAAAATCTTGAACGGATTGCCCAAAGTTTTTTCGATTTTCCATGCTTTTTCACATCAAATGAACAATCCGTCACATTGATGGAGAATCCATCGTTTCGACCGCCTCCTGCGGCATTTCAACCTGCTCCGGCGGTGTCTCATCCGACTCCGGCGGCGCTTCAACCGGCTCCGGCGGCGTCCCATCCGGCAGATACAATCCGTCCGCGCTGTAATGATTGGCCGCGTTCCACAGGATCCACTGATCGTAGCCGGCATCGTAGACCGCCCGGATCTGCTCGCGGATCTGGTCTCCGCCGTAGCTGATATGTCCGTCCAGCCAGGTGGCGGTAAAGGCCTGCAGCCAGGGACGCACCGCCGCGCGCTGCTTCTCCGGAACCTCTTCGAGCTCCTTCAGCGAGCGCTGCATAGCACCGCTGACCGTTCCGTAGGGATTGGCATCCGGCACCGCAAAGCCGAACACGCCGGGCCCGTAATGCGACGGATAGACCATCGGCGAGATGGCATCCACCCGGCTTCCGACGGCCGCATAATTTTGCCCGACGATCCCCGCATCGACCGCATTGCCGATCACGGTGCCGAACAGATCCGCGGAAAAAGGGATCCCCTTCTCATGAAAAGCAGCGCGGGCCTTGGACAGGAAATCCGAAATCACCTGCTGACGCCCAGCATCGTCCAGCTCTCTCCCGTAGTCCGCTACGCGGGCGCTCTTGCCGGAAGGAAAGCGCACATAGTCAAACTGTACCTCATCAAAGCCCAGATCCGCGGCCATGCATCCGATCCCGATCAGGTAGTCCCAGACTTCCTCCGAGCAGGGATTGACCCAGGTCAGCCCCTTGCCGTCCGTCACGGGTGCTCCGTCCGTCTGCAGGAGCTGCAGATCGGGACGCGCAGCCGGCAGGACCGCATCCTTGAAGCAGACGATCCGGGCGATGACATAGATCTCATGCTCGTGCAGCGTCTGAAGCAGCGCCGGCAGATCGCGGATATAATTTTTCCCGCTCTGAACGCCTCCCGTCAGCTCCGGATCTACCTTGAAGGTGATCTCCCCGGCATCGTTCTTAAGGTCGATGACCATGGCATTGAGCTCGGTGGTATCGCACAGAGCGATCAGATCCGCCATGCCCTCGCTTCCCGCACGGGGCCCGGTGACATAGATCCCGCGCACCACAGGTGTCTCCCATGCTGCGTCCGTAGCCTCTGTGCCATCCGTCTCTTCACCGCTCTCACCGGCAGAGTCATCCGTCTCTTCGCCCTTCCCGCCGACCGGGCCATCCGTCTCTTCTCCCTTCCCGCCGGCCGGGCCATCCGTCTCTTCGCCCTTCCCGCCGGCCGGGTCATCCGTCTCTTCGCCCTTCCCGCCGGCCGGGCCATCTGCCTCAGAGCCATCCCCGGACTGCGGGCGAACGGAAGCATCCTGCGCCTCATTTTCCGCACGCTGCGCCGCCGGATCCGCCACCTCGCTCCCGGATCCATCCGCGGGATCCTCCGCCTGCGAAGTGGGGCCGGACGCCGTTTCCTCCGCCGCCTCCCATACAGGAACATGCTCCTGCGGGTACGACGAACAGGCAACCTGACATGCCGCCAGGCTGCCGATGCATAGCAATCCCCCAAGAGTCCGAAGCACACGGCCTCCTGCTTTTTTCGTATCTCTCATCTATGAAAACCTTTCCGAATCGGAAGGGATCAGTATCACAGTTTTCCGCCTTTCGGAGCGCGCTGTGCATTCATCCAGGCAAAAATCGTCTCATAGGAGACGCCGCCTTCCTGCACGATCTCGCTGCCTCCGCCGTCGTTGGTCGGGACAAATCCGAAGTTCTTACCCTCAGCGCCCTTTATCTTCTCGCGGTCCTGTACACGCGTCACCTGATTCTTAAACACATAGACCCAGGAGAAATGCCCGGGGTATTTCGCCCGCGGATCATCCGTCCCCTTTACGGTCCTGAACATGGAAAACAGAGCTTTCTTCGCACCTGCGCGGAGAAGCTCGCGGTAGGTCGGCATCGCATACTGCGCCGGTTCCACCGTATGATCGTCGGCCGACTGGACAAACCAGATGGCCTCATTTTTCAGTAGCGCAATCTTCTCCGGGGTCACCCAGAGCTCCTGCGTCTGTGTCAGTCCAAAACCATTCTTCCGGTTTCTGACCTTATAGCTTCCGTCCTTTTTGCGCGCATAGCGGTGATAGGCGTATGCTTCGCAGATCGGATAGGCTGCCGCGAAAAATCCGGGGGCACGCAGCAGCATGTTGACGGTCATGAAGCCGCCGTTGGAGCAGCCGCCGATATAGATCCGGGTACGGTCCACGTCCGGATGCTTCTCCAGATAGTCGCAGATCGCATCCATCAGGATCTCCGTATAGCGGGATTCCCTGTCCCCGGCAAACATCCCCGCGTCTCCGCCGTCCATCCAGTAGGTCGGGGCCTGCAGGATCAGCACATAAGCGCCGTCCGCACCGCCCTCCGTGGTAAACTGATTCTGGATCTCCCCCTGCGCGAGGGCGACCACTTCATTGCCGAGCAGCACGATATCGGGATCGTCGCCGCCTTCCCCCATGCCGTGCAGCCAGATGACAAGCGGATTTTTCTTCTTGTCCTTCAAAAGCGCTTCGGGTTCATAGGCCGCAAGGTTTAATCTGACGCGCTCCTTTTTGCCGGTCATCGGATTGCGGTAGGAGCCGGCGTAGATGCTGCGATCAGCGAAGACATCCGTCTCCGGGCAGATGCGCTGCTTCACATGCACCGTCTCGAAGGACAGCTCCTGTCCGTCCACACGCAGAAGCGCTTTCAGGGCATACTGCTTCGTCCACTGATTCATGTGGGTGACCGCGTGGTCATAGGTAAAGGGATTGCCGGATACCGCCGCAGTGACCTTCAGCTCCGCCGCCACATAGCGGGAGGACTGCTTCGCATCTGTGACCGGATTGCCCTGTGCATCGGACAGATACAGCCGCAGGATCTTCCGTTCCTTCCCGTCCGTGCTCACGCAGGATCCGGTTTTCACCGGCCGCTTTGCCTCGCCGGAAAGCTCAAAAATAACGAGCGGAACACCCGGTCCCCACTCGTATCCTTCGATAAAAATCGCTGCATTTTTGATCTTTAAGGAATCCTTACGCATCCTCTATCCCCCTCTTTGCACAGCCTGCGGACCGTTCTTTTTTGTCCCCGCGCCGCTTTTTCCCCGGCTGCGCCCACTCTGATTTTATTATACTCTGCGCCGTTTCAATCCTCAATAACAAAGCAAAAAAACAGCCGGTGCCCACAGACAAAAAAATACCCTGCCGGCCGCAGCCGACAGGGTACCCTGTGATCCGTTTCCTATATCTGCACCGTCCTCCCGGACATGTGCCGCATGTGCCTGACGGGCTTAGTCCTCCCGGACAAGTGCCGCATGTGCCTGACGGGTTTAGTCCTCCCAGACAAGCTCTGCCTCCGCCTTCACACGGATGCTCTCGCTCTTGCTTCCGGTGAGCTCCTCGGTGCGCGCATCCGGCTGTCCGCAGCCGACATAAACCGTATAATCACCGACAGCCACCCTGCGCTTGCAGTCCTCGCCGTAGAGACCGAAGGACTCGGCGGGCAGGAAGATCTCGACCTGCTTCGACTCGCCTGCCGACAGGTGCACCTTCTTCAGGCCCTTGAGCTGCGCATTCGGCGTATTTTCACGCTCCGCCTTGACATAGACCTGCACGGTCTGGCCTGCTGCCATGGATCCGGTATTGGTCAGCTTTGCGGTTACCCGGATCCCTTCCGCGGTGACCTCGGTCCGGTCCAGAGCAACCTCCGAGAGAGCGAAGGTGCTGTAGGAGAGGCCGTATCCGAAGGGATAGAGTGCCTTGCCGGTCATGTAGCGGTAGGTTCTGCCCTTCATGTTGTAATCGGTAAATGCGGGAAGCTCGTCCGCGCTCTCATAGAAGGTGATGGGGAGCTTGCCCTCGGGGCTTACCTCGCCGAAGAGGAGATTCGCAATCGCTCTTCCACCCTGTGCTCCGGGATATCCGCCGTAGAGGATCCCGTTCAGATGATCCTGTGCCCAGCCGATCGCCATGGCACTGCCGCCCAGCAGAACCAGGATCACCGGCTTGCCGCTGGCCGCAGCGACCTCGATCACATGCTGCTGCAGACCGGGAAGGTTCAGATCCGGCTTGTCACCGCTGGCATACTGGTTGCCCTGGTCGCCCTCTTCACCCTCGAGTCCGGAATCCAGACCCATGCAGAGAACCACCACATCGCTGGCATCACAGATCGCTTTGACTTCCGCGATACGGTCATCGACCTCGCCGAGGCCTTCCACCTTATCCTTGCACAGGTGACATCCTTCGGAGTAGAGCACGCGTGCGCTGTCTCCCAGATATTCCCGGATCCCCTCGAGTACGGTCACATATTCGGAGGCGGTTCCTTCGTAGTTGCCCACCAGAGCGCGGCGGTTATTGGCATTGGGGCCGATCACACCCACCGTCCGGTAAGCACCCTTCTTCAGCGGAAGGAGTCCGTCATTTTTCAAAAGCACCAGGCTCTGCTCCGCCACACGGCGGTTGAAGACCGTCGTCTCGGGCGCGTCATTCTCCAGGAAGGAGATCGCATTAAACGGGTTGTCGGAGGCATCCCCGATCGTGCCCAGCTTCAGACGGGCCATCATGAGTACGGTCACCATCTCATTGAGCCGCTCCTCGCTGACCATGCCCTGCTCCACGCAGTCTCTCAGCAGCGGGAAAAGGTCGCCGCAGTTCACGTCGCAGCCGGTATTGGCAGCGAGCGCCACGGATTCCATCGCATTGTTCGTCACGTGATGTCCCTCGTGGAAATCCTTGATCGCCCAGCAGTCGCTGACCACATGGCCCTTAAAGCCCCACTTGCCGCGGAGGATCTCCTGCAGGAGCACCTTGCTTCCGTTGCAGGCCTCGCCGTTGGTGCGGTTGTAAGCGCCCATGACCGCTTCCACCTTTGCTTCCTTCACGGCTGCCTTGAAGGCAGGCAGATAGGTCTCATAGAGGTCCGTATTGCTCACTCTCGCATCGAAGGAGTGGCGGATGTCCTCCGGACCGCTGTGCACCGCAAAATGCTTCGCGCACGCAGCCGCCTTGAGATATTTGTCGTTGTGTCCCTGGATCCCGTTGATAAAGCGCACGCCGAGACGGGAGGTCAGGAACGGATCCTCGCCGTAGGTCTCGTGGCCGCGGCCCCATCTGGGATCACGGAAAATATTGATGTTGGGAGACCAGAAGGTCAGTCCCTTATAGATACCGGTATCGCCGTACTTCTGTTGCATGTTGTACTTGGCACGACCCTCGGTGGAGATATGATCCGCCACCTCCTCGATCAGATCCTCGTCAAAAGATCCGGCCACGGTCACTGCCTGGGGAAAAACGGTCGCAACGCCCGCGCGCGCGACACCGTGCAGTGCCTCATTCCACCAGTTGTAGGCCTTGATGCCCAGACGGTCCACCGCCTTCGCCCAGTTCAGGGTCTGTCCGACCTTCTCCTCCAGTGTCATCTGTGCGACGAGTTCTTCTGCCTGCTTACGGATTTCTGTGATTCTCTCGTCATTCATTGCAAGGTCCATCATGTCCTCTCTTTCTCCTACCCTCTGTCATAGGATCCCGGATGAGCGTCCGACCAGCGTCTTACGGCACAATCCTGATTGTCTTGATCTTACGTTACTATCATAAAGGGCTTTCCGCCCTGTTTCCTCTTATATAATCTTTAGCGCATATCAAAAAACACCTTTTTCGGTTCTGCACGGTTAAATTTAGCCTACATTTCTCAAATATTCTCGCAATTTATGAGCAATTTGAGCAAGATTTGAGCGTCCGCACGGGATCCAAAGGATGTTTTTTACATATAACCCCTTGATTTTTCAGCATTTTTGATATTTAATGATACTGGAAGCAGAGAATGAACATTTTTGATAAACCGCAATATTTATAGCAATATTTGATAAGTAGAGCAATATTTGCATACCCTGCACCCTGAAAGGATTTGCACCTATGATCGCACAACTGCACGGCAGACGAGAGGACGTCGAATACGGCGAGGGAACGAATTTCAGGCTCTATCACAATGACCTGAATGAGAGCTATCCGCCCCACTGGCACACCTCCTACGAGATCGTGATGCCCCTCGAGGAAACCTATACCGTCATCATCGACAGTCACAATATCAAGCTGGCGCCCGAGGATATCCTGATCATCCCCTCCGGTGTCATGCACGAGCTGATCGCTCCTCCGAAGGGCAGCCGCCTGATCTATCTGGCGGATTACGCGCTGACACGGGAGGTGAACGGCTTTGACTCCGTCAGCAACCAGTTTTTCCCCTACGCCCTGTTCCGCCGCGGAGAAGGGATCGAGCAGGAAGCCGAGATGCGCAAGGCGCTGCTCCAGATCGAGCTCGAATACATGCAGGCAGAGCCGCTCTACGAAGCCAGCATCCATGCACTTTTGCTGCAGTTCTTCATCCTGGCCTGCCGCGCGCGGCTCCACCAGTCGGACACCTTCGTCGGTATCCGCCCGCAGAAGCAGCAGGCGTACATCGACACCTTCTTCAATATCTGCTCCTATATCAACGATCATTGCACCGAGGAGCTGCGTCTCGACCAGCTCGCGGAGATGTCCGGCTTCTCCAAGTCCCACTTTATCCGTCTGTTCAAGGACTACACCGGCGTGTCCTACTATGAGTACCTGACCAGACGCCGCATGCTGAATGTGGAGCTTTTGCTGAACAACCCGGAGTATTCCATCTCCGACGTGGCCATGCGCAGCGGATATGACAGTATCGCTACTTTCAACCGTGTCTTCAAGACCAGCCACGGCGTCACCCCGACCGAGTACCGGAAGCGCCTGCGGCTGGGCCACTGACGTCCCATCCGATCCAATAAAAAATCTCCGGCGAGGATGCTCCCGCCGGAGTTTTTTCTGTTTCTTTCTGCCTGTTTTCCCGTTTCCTTCTGCCGAACGCCCCTTACCGTTCGCCCGCTTTGCGGAACTGCACGGAGACAAAATCAAACGCGCTGCCGGGCAGAAAGACGAACTGGATCTTCTTTTTCCCGGTGATGCGCCCGATGGAAAAGTCCGCGCAGGATACGGCATCCGCGTGCGGGAATTCCAGGATCTCCCGGGTTATGTTCTCTCCTTCGCCGATCAGCAGGTGGATCGTATTGCCCTCCTTCGGGGTAAAGCCCTCCAGGGTCAGGCTGTCTGCGCCTTCCTCACCGAAATCAAGCACACCGAAATCGACCGATACATTGTTGCCGATGCCGGTGATGGCCTTTTCTTCCTTCGTGAACTGATCGCCGTAGACGCGGTCGCAGGAAGCGGCATCCAGCTTTTCGTAGGCTTTTTCAAGCCGCCGGAAGGAAAATCCGCCGATGTGGATCTTCTCCTGCGTCACGAAGCAGATCATGGTGACGCCCGTAAGCCGCTTGCTCAGCTTGTAGGTCTCCGCCTGGTAGGTATTCCAGATGCTGGGCTTGTGATAGAAGGTATCCGCCAGAAGCGTACTTCCCTCCTGTTCCGGGATGCCCTCCCAGATCTGCAGGGACACCTTTTCTCCGCCGAGCTCGAAGATGGGGATCGTGATCTCATCGGAACCGAATGCTCCGAAATTCACATGTTCAAAGCCAACCACGCTGCGGCACTCCCGCGCCGTGGACACGCCATGCTCATTGCCGTTGCCGAGCTCTCCCTCATGATAGGTCCAGATCCCGCCGGCGATAAAACCGTACGGATCCAGCAGGGCCTGTCCCAGCCCCTCCGCGGTGAAGACCAGCTCGGAGATCACCTTCACCACCCGCTGTCCGTTGCGCGTCATGCAGCGCACCTTGAAGGATCCGTCGCCGAAAGCCTCGATGACGGCTCGATTTCCTTCTCTGCGCACCACCTTCGCGATGGGAGAATCGATGCCGGTATCCGTGACCGTCCGCCAGATCAGATCCTCCGAACCGTAATCCGCATTTTCCGGAAGGATCTTCGCCTCCACCGTAATCTGTCTGCGCTCCGCGTCAAAATGCGGCCTGGGATCCGGATCCGCGATGCCGAGCTCGATCTTGCGCACCCAGACGGAGTCCTCCGGCACGAGATCATTCTTGACCTCTGTCGCATAGGATCTGCCCTCGCGGGGCGGCTCGTTGAGCACCTGAAGGAAAAGCTCCGCTTTTTCCAGTCCCTTGCTCTCCGCCTGGATCGTCATCGCGCCCGGGCGGCTTTCCGCACGGCAGATGAGCAGGAGCTTCCCGGAAAAGAGGCGCTTCTGCCTGCCCTTGTACTGTGCATCATCCGTGGAATCCCCGTTGTCGAGTCCCACGAGACGTCCCGCACCCTGTACCTTCACGCGAATCAGGTTGTTCGCATTCTCCACGGGATAGCCGTCTTTGTCCACCACGGTGACCTCCACAAAGACCAGGTCCTCGCCGTTGCCCATCACGCCGAGGCATCCGCATTGGCGCTCGAGCCGGATGGCTGCAGCCTCTCCGAAGGAATGCCGCACATCGGAGGCGACCTCTTTTCCCTGCGCATCGTAGCCCACGGCCCGAATCTCCCCGGGCTCGTAGATCACGGAATAATTGGCCTGAAGATCCTCCCCGTGCGCATGGTCGATGACCTTCCGGCCCTGCGAGACTCCGTTGACAAAGAGCTCCACGTCGGAGAGATTACTGGAGATCCGCACATCCACGCGCTGTCCGGGATTGAAATCCCAGTAAGGGTACACATGGACGAAGGGATTCTTCTCCGCCGGCACCCACATAGACTTGTAGGTATAGAAGGTATCCTTCGGGAATCCGGCGGTATCGATCTGGCCGAAGTAGGAATTTCGGGTGGAATAGGGGGTGGGCTCTCCGATATAGTCGAAGCCGGACCAGAGGAACTGTCCCGCGGAATAGGGCGTATCCCGCTCCACCTTCAGAATGTACTCGGCACTCGGCGCGCCCCAGCTGGTCGTACAGTTGCCCAGCGCGGAGCACTGCTCATCGTCGTCCGCCAGACAGGTCATATCCAGCGGGAAATGATAGATTCCCCGGCTCTGCACGGTGGAGGAGGTCTCGCTTCCGTAGATCATCCAGTCGGGATGCTCCGCATGGTGCTTCTCATAGTATTTTTCGCCGTAGTTGTAGCCCGCGAGCTTGAGGACATCGGCGCATTTCTGCGCGCCCTCCCAGGGCATGTAATTGGAGCCGATGGTCACCTCCGCATTGTGGTACGGATCGTGGCAGTGGACTTCTTCCATCAGCATGCGGGTGATGGCAGGGGCATGCGGATCCGCGTGCGTGTCATAGATCTCGTTGCCGATGCTCCAGCCCACCACGCAGGCATGATTGCGGTCTCTGCGCACCCAGCTGGCCACATCCCGCGCCTGCCACTTCGGGAAAAAGCGTGCATAGTCATAGGCCGTCTTCGGGCTGCGCCACATATCGAAGGACTCCACCAGAACCAGAATGCCTTCCTTATCCGCGATCTCCAGCAGATCCGGGGCCGGCATGTTATGGGAAGTACGGATGGCGTTGACTCCCATCTCCTTCAGGATCAGGACCTGGCGCTTCATCGCATCGTGGCAGTACGCACTGCCGAGCGCCCCCAGGTCATGGTGCTGACAGACACCGTTCAGCTTCAAATGATGCCCGTTCAGGAAAAATCCGCGGTCGGTCGTAAAGACAAAGCTGCGGAAACCGAAATCGGCCGTAAAACGGTCCAGCATCCGCTCGCCCTTCTTAAGGGAAAGTCCGATCATGTAAAGTCTCGGATGCTCCGTGGACCAAAGCTCGGGATGCTCGATCGGAATACAGACTTCGGCAAGGATCGGCTTTTCTCCCTGCGGTCTCCAGGGAAGGGCTTCCTCGGCGCCCTCCACCACGGCATCCAGCAGCGGACGCACGCACTCGGACAGCGGAAAGCTGACATTGATGTCAAGCTCGGGCACCTGTAAATAGAGAGAATACGCCTTCCCGGCATCGGAATCGGGATCCACCCCGAGAATCTCCGCACTCACGCGCAGCTCCCAGAGGCCGTCCAGCGGCGTCTCCGGAGTCATCTGCTTTCCGTGCATGCCGCGGGGCTTGGGCGAGACATAGAGACTGTCCGTCACAAAATGAGCCTCCTCCTGGTCGATCAGCCAGACATTGCGGTAGATGCCTGCACCGGAATACCAGCGGGTGTTGGGGGACTGATGGTTCACGCGGACGAGGATCTCATTCTGACCGGGTTCGAGAGCATCCGTGATATCAAAAAAGAAGCTGGAATAGCCGTATTTCCAGGTTCCGACTTCCCTGCGGTTCACATAGACCGTGGTGTCCATGTAGACGCCTTCAAAGTAGATCTGGTAGCGCTTGCCGTACTCCTTGCCCAGAGGGAAGACCTTGCGGTACCACCCGGTGGCGTCCTCGTAGAGGGCGTCGGTATTGTAGATGAGCCAGTCGTGCGGGATGCGGACCTCGACAAAGGACGCGGTATCCAGGGAAGCCAGGTCGGTGCCGAGCGGTGTTTTTAGGAAGGTCCAGTCATCGTTAAATAAATGCTTCATGTTATCCCTCGTGTAATAAGTGTAGTTATTACTGTCTACGCCTGTGCCGGCATATTTTGCTCTCCGGGATGCGCTGTCGCCGGTGTCCTCACGCAGCGGTACTAGGCTCGCACAGTACGCGAGCCAAGGACCGGCGTTCCGGACGTCCCATCGAGCAAAACATGCCGTCCCAGGCTTACATTCCTGCAATGTCAGAAAAGGAAAATCCACAAATCTTATTTTCAAAATACAAGAGCCATGGTTCGGAGTAATCTGAACCATGGCTCTTTGGCAATCCTGCTTTGTACTTACACTCAGAATTTTACTGCAATAAGCGTGCCGGGAGCGGTCCGATATAACCTCTCGCCCACGGCGATGCGCTGCTGCGAATCAGGATACGTTCGATCACGATGCCGGGATCCCCCGCATAGATGCGGACGGTGCCTCGGCCCGCCTGTCCCCGGAAGGTGAGGTTCGTAACGTGGATCTGATTCATGACGCCCTCCGACCAGGGAAGGTTGGAGGTTTTCCCGCTCCGGAAATCCGCGGGCACCGTATCGGCGATCAAAAGGTCTCCGTCCTTCCATTTTACTCCCAAACGGAGACGATTTCCAGCATCAGTTGGATTGGACGGAGCCGTGAGGATCGTGAGGGTATACTCGCCATCCTGCGGCAGCGTAAAGGCATAGGTCGCGCAGGGCGCATTCTCTCCGGGGGTAAAGGAGGTGCAGACCGGGAAGGCCTTGAGCGCGGCATTGTATTTTCCGAGATCTTTCAGAACCTGCCAGCAGCCATCAGCGGTCGCTTCGAGCGCTTCCGTCTCATCCGCTTCGATGGCAAGCCCGATATCATCGCCGGGATCGACGGGCAAAAAGGCGGGGACAGCGCTCCGGAAGGAGCCGGGGTGAACCTCCCGTTGCCATTTTTCGGGCAATACCGGGACAAAATGCGCATCCGCGCGCTCCTCCTCCGTATAAGCGCAGGCGAGTACCTCCACCCGCACCATACGTCCCTGGGTGCGCAGGACAACCTCCGTGCGAAGATACCGGTCCTCAGATCCGCTCTCCTCCCAGGCTCTGCGAAGCGCCTGCGGATCGAGCAGGAGCGTGATCTCGCCCAGGCATTCGGGTGCGGTTTCATTTTCCTGTCCCTTCGCCGGGATCAGCAGTCCTTCCTCCGGGAAGATCTTCAGCCAGGTGCAGTCCGACTCCGCCATCCAGGCGACTTCCTCCGCGCCGGCATTTTCCAGAAGAACCTTCGCCTGCAAGGCGGCAGGCTTTAAAAATTCGGTGACATAGAGCGGTCTCCGCGTCCAGTCGCCGCCCATGGTGGACGCTTCCTGCCCGGGAAGGGTCACGATCAGGCGCTTTTTGCGCGCGGCCCAGACCATATGACGCAGGGGATAGCGATTTTCCTCCTCGTTCCAGTGCCAGAAGCCCACATGCTCCGAGAGCATGATACCGTCCCATTTGCCGCCGCCCAGCGCCATGTAGGCATCCCGCAGCCGGATCTCGCGCTCGTAGCACTCCTCCATCTGCGCCGCCAGCGCATTGGCCAGGGTCCGGCCCTGCTCCGCATAGAGGCGGTTCTGGCCGGCGAGCAGGATCATCCGGTGCTGATTTTCCGTGGCCTGCACGGGGAAGGTGACCAGCTGGAAGTAGGCATCCGCCAGTTTTTTCTGTTCTTCGCTGCCGCTCTCGAGGAGCTTTTGGATCTCCCCGGAGCGCTCCGACAGCTCCGTGATATAGCGCAGCACAGCGTCCGTCTCGCCGTAATGCACCGGGTGATAGACCTCGGGATACTGCGCCTCGGGCTTGCGGATATGGTTCAGCCAGGTGTATCCGTCCAGCGCCCGCTCGGTATCCGCCAGCTGCTCCGCGGAGAGCACGTCCCCGAACTGCTGCCGGGTCCACTGCTTCAGGTAGAGATCCGTCGTATTCGGCGCCTTCGTGCCCCATTTGTCAAAGTCGTAAGCCAGATCCAGGAAGTAAGACAGGGGAAGCTCCTGGGGCTTTAAGTCGCCGACATTGACGATCCAGATCTCGCGGATCCCGGACTCGTACGCCTGTCCCATCTGCTCCCAGACCTTGGGCAGGTGCGTGCTGCCGATCCACTCATAGGAAACGGGATCCCCGTGGTAGTCAAAATGATAATACATGCCCCAGCCGCCCTTGCGATCCTTCATCGCCGGCTCCGGCAGGAAGCGCATATTGCCCTGGTTGTCCTCGCAGAGCATGCAGGTGATGCCATCCAGCTCCGGCCAGGATTTCAGCCCCTCCGCGGTGTCATCCCCCTGGAAATAATCCTCGACCTCCTTGTAGATGGCGAGCATGCGGGGAACGGAATTCAGATCCTCGCTGATCGTCTCGCGGATCAGCTGATTCTGTGTCGTGATGACTTCCTTCAGATAATCGATATTTTCCTTCAGGGTGGCCGTGCGTCCGAGCACCTCGCTGTCACGCTCGCCGCGCATGCCCATCGTGATGATATTCTCAAACCGGCCGTTTCGCTTTAAGCCGTCCCGCCAGTAATTGGTCAGGCCCTCTTTGTTGCGGTCAAAATTCCACGCCGTCCCGTAAGGCGTATCCTCACCCTTCACCAGGTCCCATTCCTCGCTGTGGCGCAGGCAGGGCTCATGGTGGGAATTGCTCATCACGACACCGTATTCGTCCGCCAGTTCCGCATTGGCCAGGCCCGGTCCGTCACAGGAAAAATTGGACGTCCACATCGCGGGCCAGAGATAATTCCCCTTCAGGCGAAGAAGCAACTCAAAGACATGGTCGTACATCTCGGCCGTAAACCCGCCAAAATGCCGGAAGGTCCAGTTGCCGAAGGACGGCCACTCATCGTTGATGAAAAATCCGCGGTAGCGAACGCTGGGCTCCCGGGATACAAGCTCGTCCCGCTCCGTCAGGACCACTTTGTCCTTCCGCGCGGGCAGCACATCCGCAAAATACACCCAGGGAGATACGCCCAAGAGCTCCGACAGATGGAACAGACCGTAGATCGTGCCGCGCTTATCACTTCCCGCGATGACCAGGGTCGGCATGGTCTCTCCGGGGAGCGTGCGCAGGAAAAATCCGTACCGCTCATATCCGCCCCGCAGCTGCTCGATCTCGGGGATGATATCCGCCAGGTGATCCAGGATATCGCTCCGTCCGATCGTTCCGGCAAATACCCTGGTGGCATCCGTGCTGCGCAGGGATACGGGATCGCTCTTCTCCGGGAGCATGCGCAGCTCCGGCACATTTCCGAAGACCAGCTCCAGATCGCCGGCCACCTTGCCCGCCACACGTTTCACCCCGGGCCATGCCGTCTCCTCATAGGTTAATCGAACCTTCCTGTCCTTACTGAAAATCAGCTCCATAGCGTCTCCTTTTCGGTGTGTTTGTCCGCTTTTGTCAGAAAAAAGATCCTTTCCTACATTCTAGCACAGCCCGGCCCGCGGTTCTTCTTATTTTTTGCTAAGGGCTGACCAATTCATCCGCACCGGTTTACGCAGGAAAAGCACAGGAAAAACCCTCCCGATCGGCGGCCCGGTCCGGAGGGTTCTCTTCATCATATACTGGTGCGATTCGCTTAAAGCAGGGCGATCCCTTTGTCTGCTTTTGCAGATGCTGTACGCTTAAAGCAGTTCGATCAGTTTGTCTACATTTTCGTCCGCCGTCGCCCAGGAGGTCGCGATGCGGATCACAGTTTCGTTCTCGCCTGCCTTCTCCCAGAAGCTGTATTCCACCTGCGCTCCGAAGCGCTTGAGCTTCGCATGATCCATGACGACAAAAATCTGGTTCGTCGGATTTTCCAGTGCAAAGCGGTATCCCTTTTCCTTCAGCGCCGCGCGGATCCGCTCCGCCGCCGCCAGCGCCTGCTCCCCAATGCGATCATAGAGTCTGCCGCCTTCCCGCTGCGCAAAAAGCGTCTCAAACTGCAGTCCGGCGATGCGCCCCTTGGCGAGCAGTGCGCCATGCTGCTTTACGATGGTGAAAAAATGCGGGATGAGATTCGGATCCGGGATCACCACGGCCTCCCCGAAGAGACAGCCGCACTTGGTCCCGCCGATGTAGAAGGCATCGGTCAGGCGCGCCAGATCCGGAAGCGTCACATCATTTTCCCTGCAGGCAAGGGCGTAGGCCAGCCGCGCGCCGTCGAGGTAGAGGCGGATCCCAAATCGGTCACAAATGCCGCGGATCGCCTCCAGCTCCGCCAGGGAATAGAGGGTTCCGTACTCCGTCGGCTGGGAAATGTAGACCATGCCGGGATGGACCATGTGATCCAGATTGCCGTCCGCAAAGGAGTCCGTCAGGTACTGCTCGAGGTCCTCGGCGCGGATCTTGCCGCAGACGCCCGGGATCGTCAGCACCTTATGCCCCGTGTACTCGATCGCGCCGGCTTCATGTCCGCCGACATGCCCGGTGGTCGCGGATACCACGCCCTCGTAGCTGCGCAGCATCGCTGAGATCATCACCGCATTCACCTGCGTCCCGCCGACGAGGAACTGTACCTGCGCATTCGGCGCCTCGCAGGCCTCCCGCACCAGCTCCCGCGCATGCTCGCTGTATTCGTCCGTGCCATATCCGGAGGTGCTCTCCAGATTCGTCTCGGTCAGGCGCTTTAAGATCTCAGGATGCGTCCCCTCCTGATAGTCCGATGCAAAATATAATTTTTCCATACTTCCCTCCGTGTAGAGAAATCCGTGTCTGTGCCACATGGGGCTTCTCTTTTTTCAAAGAAAGCGGACTATGATCAGCCCGCTTTTCTTGTACTATGCCGCTATGTTTCCCCGCTCATTACAGTAGTTCATTACAGAAGCGCGCTGAGCAGGATCTCGATGCCGACCGCGATCAGGATGATACCACCAAGGATATCCGCGCCGCCGTTCATCAGCTTGCCGGCCTTGCGTCCGATGCCCAGACCGCACAGGCACATCAGAAGCGTTACGACCGCGATGATGATGACGCTGATGACCGCCGAAGAGATGCCATATCCCGCGATGACAAAGCCAACCGACAGAGCATCCAGAGACGTTGCCAGGCCCTGCAGCAGCAGCCGCTTCCAGCTCACACGCCCGTCAACCTCCAGGATCTCCTTCTCATCCTCTCTGCCCTCGTCATTGCTGTCCTTCTTGTTCCGGATGCCTTGGACGATCATCTCGGCCGCAATGGCCATCAGCACCACGCAGGCGACCCAGGGCACCACCTTCTGCACATTGTCAAAAAATTGATTCAGAAGTCTTACACATACCCAGCCGATGAGAGGCATGCCTCCCTGAAAGACGGCGAAGCATCCGGCGATCCGGAAGCGCTCGCTCTGCTTCATCTTCGGATCGTGCAGTCCGTTGGCCACCGATACGGAGAATGCGTCCATGGCGAGACCGACGCCCAAAAGCAGACTGTTCAGAATCAGCACAATTATTTTCATAAAATACTCCTCCTGCTATCTTTTCATGGAATCCGCCCCCTGACAGGCGTCGTTCTTGGCAGCTGTCGCCTTTGGCATCTGTCGTCCTTGACCACTGTCGACCTTGACTGCTGTCGTCCTTGACCACTGTCGACCTTGACTGCTGTTCAGGGAGGATACGTTTCCTTACTTTTCCTTACTCTTCTTTAGATTCGCGCGATCCTGCGCATAAAAAAAGATATAGCGCTTTGCTATATCCGGATGTCAACATCGAGAATCCATGTATAGCAAAGCCATACATGAGTCTCGCAAATTAAAGCACACCAGACCCGCATCGGATCAGTATGTTGGCGTGCTGCGCCTCGCGGCGCCTGCTACTCCCTCAAGTAACGCTAACAGTATACTGATTCTGCGCCGTGTTAGTCAATTCGTGCAAGCGTTAGGTAAGCCTAACTATCGTTTCTTTCCTAACCCGCAAGGATTTTTCAGCGCTGATGGTGTCCTTCCGTACAAATCTTCTCCCCTGACCCGCGAGGACCGCCTGACCGTCTTCGCTGATGGTGCTCAACACTCAAAAATACTCCCCCTGGCCCAAGCTGATTTTTCAGAGTGGTGCTCAAGATTCAAAAAGGCTCCCCTTGGCCCAAGCTGTTTTGGCAGGATGGTGCTCAAGATTCAAAAAGGCTCCTCCTGGCCCACGCTATTTTGGCAGGATGGTGCTAAACACTCAAAATGCTTCCCCTGGCCCAAGCTGTTTTGGCAAGATGGTGCTCAAGGTTCAAAAAGACTCCTCCTGGCCCAAGCTGATTTTTCAAAGTGGTGCTCAACACACAAAAATACTCCCCCTGGCCCAAAGGGTTTGGGCAGGGGGGGGCTCATGATTCATAAAAGTACCCGGAATCCCATCACGACCGCACTCAGTACAAAATCCCATCATAATACTCGAGCAATCGCCCGACGACCTCTCCGTAGCTGGCAATTCCGCTTTCGACTCCGTTCACGGTGAGATTTGTCTGCAGGAAGGTATTCGTGGCCTGATGCACGGTCTCGGTGGGGAAGGGAGACTTTGCTTCGACCTCCTCCCAGGTCTCGGGGGTCAGGAAGATGCGGTCCTCCTGAACCTGCTCGCAGATCTGTGGGTGGGAAAGGTATGCGTCCGTATCCGCGCCGCCGATGCTTGCCTTGAAATCGCGCTCCACGTAATTTAATACGCTCAGATAGGCGCTGTATCGGGATAGCGGGCTCTCCGACGATTCACAGGCCAGATACCCGATGAAATTGGCCTGGTCCTCGTAGATATTCCCCTTCAGGTGGGACAGCTCGTGACAGAGCGTGACCGGGAGATTCGTCAGATACATGTCCGGATTGACATTGGCTTCCATCGAAAACGGAAAATAATACCCGAGGATGTACTGCTGCGAATAGAACCATGATGGCCAGAGAAGCTTCGGCAGCGGATAATACCCGCCCAGCTCCGGATAGGTCTCACCCAGCCGCTTCATGTCCATAACTGCCTGCCGCGCGCTCTCCCGGTAGACCTCCTCCGTTTCAGGAAGTCTTCCCTGCGCATCCCGCGCAAAATCATCCGACAGGTCATTGGCCTGCTCTACGATATAATCGCGCAGGATCCCGAGTTCCTCGACCGTGTACTGCCTCTGCGGCGGAAAATAGCGGCTGCTGAAAGGGGGCGTATGATACAGGATAAAGCAGTTCAACACCATGATCAGCGACACGCATCCTGCGATCCACAGACAGACGGTCGCATATTTAAAATAGGCGTAAACTGCACCGCGAAGCATTCCCTCTTCGGCCTGCTCTCCCACTTCGGAAGACTTCTTTTTGCCCGCAAGGACCCGGACCACCCCGCAAAGGAGCAGTCCGATGCCCCACAGCACCAGCACTGCCACGAGGACCACACCCAGGTACAGCAGAAAGCACCCAAAGGAAAACGGCAGGAGCCCCGTCAGGCGCCCATAGCTTTCCACCCAGATCGGAAAGATATACGCCCGGTAGAAGTCGCTAAACGGCCTGCTTGCAATGCTGCATACCAAAAGCACCGCCGCAAGGACAAGCATTGCAAGCGGTGCCATATTTTTCCGGAAAAATGTTCCGTGTTTTGTTTTGGATTCTCTGTTTTTACGCATCCTCATCGAATCCTTTGCTAATCTGAAAAAATGTATTATCTTGCCATCATCTGCGTGGTGACATGCTTCATCTTGCTGTTGGCAAAGAGGCCGAGCGCAGCGGGAACCGCGCCGAGCAGCGTGAAGAGATAGAGCAGGCCCATATTGCCGAAGTACGTGCTCTTGTCGATGACCTCTTCCTTCACGAGATCCGGGATCGCGCGGAAGGCAGAGAACACGTCCACCTCAAAATACTGTGCCACACTGATCGCCCAGTCGACGTTGTGTCCGACATAGGTCATGAGCAGCATGAGGATACCGCCGATGATCATACCCTTGACGCTCATCTTGCCGGCCAGCAGCTGGTAGCCCTTCATCGTGCAGACACCCATCACCAGACCGGAAATGATGGACACATAGCCGAGCTGTCCGATGATCACGATGACGATGACGCCGATGAGGCTTCCGAGCAGAGCGCCCACGATTCCCATCAGCAGATTCTCATGCTTGTCCTCTTCCTTCTGTGCAGCCATGGACTCGCGCACACTCACGGAGCCATAGCAATCCGGGCAAAGCTGCGTCGGAACACCGCCGATGACATACGCATCGGTATCCTTCGGCTGCCCGCAGTTCATGCAGACATTCTCATATCCGTTCCGGGACAGTTCACTGACGACTGCGCTTAGCGCCTCCTTCAGATAGCCCTGGTTCTTCTTGATCGAAGTGGAATCCTTCGGCAGGAAGCACACCTGGAAGCGGCGCACGGTGCAGCTGCGGAGCATGGGCTGCGACTTGCAGATCGCCTTCATGGCATCCTTGTCCGGCATCTGTCCCGATCTGGCGACATTCACCAGGATCCGCACCTGATAGCTCTGGCCGGTAGGCTGCACGATCACCTGATATCCGTTCAGGTTGCCGAACATGCAACCTGCCTCGGAATCGATGCTCATCCCGTTCTCCTGACAGATGGCCGTAAACATCTTTTTCATATTGCTGTTGATCATTTCTCTCCCTCTCTGTGCTGGTTCGTTTGTTTCCTGCTTATTATACACAGGTTAATCGTTTAAGTCCACCAATTTTCCGCAGTTTACATGAAAAAACAGGGCAGAAAGACAAATCCTTCTGCCCTGCTTAAAAATCTGTAGGATCCCTTCGACTTACTTCTCAGCGATGGCCTTCTTGATGGCCTCGGTCAGCTGGGGAACGATCTTGTTCAGATCGCCGACGATACCGTAATCTGCCACATCAAAGATGGGAGCATCCTCGTCCTTGTTGATGGCGATGATGATATCGGACTCTTCCATGCCGGCCACATGCTGGATCGCACCGGAGATACCGATTGCGAAGTATACATGAGGACGAACGGTCTTACCGGTCTGGCCGACCTGCAGATCCTTCGGCTTCCAGCCTGCATCCACAACGGCTCTGGAGCAGGAAACCTCGCCGCCGACAACTGCTGCCAGATCCTCGAGGATCTTGAAGTTCTCGGGGCTGCCGACTCCACGGCCACCGGAAACCAGAATCTTCGCATTCATGATATCCACGGTATCGGAGACAGCCTTCACCACTTCCTTGATGGTGACATAGCGGTTGTTGGGGGTAAAGCCGGGATTGAACTCCACGACCTCAGCCTTCGCGCCCTTGACGGGATCCAGCTTCTGCATAACGCCGGGACGGACGGTAGCCATCTGCGGGCGATTGTCCGGGCATGCGATGGTAGCGATGGTGTTGCCGCCGAATGCGGGACGGGTCATGAGCAGCTGATTGTGCTTCTGCTCCTTGCCCGGTACAGCCACCAGAGGGAAATCACCGATATCCAGGGAGGTGCAGTCTGCCGTCAGACCGGTTGCAACTCTTGCGGAAACGGTGGGGCCCAGGTCACGGCCGATGGCGGTAGCGCCGACCAGCATGATCTCAGGCTTGAACTCGTTGATAACGGAAGAAAGAGCGTGTGCGTAAGGCTCGGTGCGATACTCCTTCAGCTCGGGATCGTCGACCACGATGACCTTGTCTGCGCCATACTCAGCCAGGCTGTCTGCCAGATCCTTCACACCGGAACCGATGAGGACGGCCACAACCTTCTCATTCAAAACGCCTGCCAGTTCCTTCGCCTTGCCGAGCAGCTCAAATGCAATGCTGCTGATCTGGTTATCCACCTGCTGGGCGAAGACATATACATCCTTATATTCTTCTAAGCTCATTTTGTTCTCCTTATTCATATGTTTGTTTCTTCATAATCAGCATGCTCAGCCAATCCAGTGTCAGTTCCGGATTTGACTCGAGTCATCCTCGAACCGAAGACAAAATCATGTCCGCCAAGGCGACGTCCACAGCGCCGGCACTTAGCGAGCTGTCCTGTGCGAGCTTAGTACCGCTGCGCGAGGACACGACGATAGTGAATCGCCGGGTGGACTGATTTTGGCGTCGGTGAGTATGCCAAAAACGAATCAGATGACAAACTTTTCCTTCAGTTTTCCAACGATGTACTCCACTGCCTCTTCGGGAGAATCGGGAGTAACCTTCTCGCCGGCACCCTTGCGAACCTTATCGGAAGCCTTCGCGATCTTGGTGGGAGAGCCTGCCAGACCCAGGTTGCTGTCATCGACATCCTTCAGGTCAGCGCGTCCCCAGGTCGTGATCTCCGCTTCGCATGCATCGAAGATTCCGCCGGGCGTCATGTAACGGGGAGCATTAAGCTCAGAAAGTGCAGTGATCAGGCAGGGCATCTGAGCCTCCAGTACATGATAACGATCATCGTACTGGCGCTGAACGATCACCTTGTTGCCATCGATCTTGAGATCCTGTGCATAGGAGATAACGGGAAGTCCCAGATGCTCAGCGATCTGAGGTCCGACCTGTGCGGTATCACCGTCGATTGCCTGACGGCCGGTGATGATCAGATCGTACTCGAGATTGCGGATCGCACCTGCGATGGTGGTGGAGGTAGCCCAGGTATCTGCGCCGCCCAGCACACGGTCCGTCACCAGGACTGCCTTGTCGGCGCCCATAGCCAGTGCCTCACGCAGTGCATCTGCTGCCTTGGGAAGACCCATGGTAAGTACGGTAACCTCTGCACCGTACTGATCCTTCAGACGAAGGGCAGCCTCGAGGCCGGCCTTGTCATCCGGGTTCATGATAGCGAGCATTGCCGCTCTGTCCAAAGTTCCGTCGGGGTTGAATTTAACACCGCCCTTGGTATCGGGAACCTGCTTGATACAAACAATAATCTTCACGATTTTTTCCTCTCTTTTTCTGTTAGTGACTTGTCATCGGAAACGGCTTATTTGAGCAGGTTCGAAGAGATAACCATTCTCTGAACCTCAGAGGTACCCTCATAGATCTCGGTGATCTTGGCATCACGCATCATGCGCTCCACCTCGTACTCTCTGATGTAGCCGTAGCCACCGTGAAGCTGAACTGCCTTGGTGGTAACTTCCATGGCAACCTCTGCCGCGTACAGCTTCGCCATTGCAGCTTCCACGGAATAGGACACCTTGGGATTGGACTGATACTCGGCCTTCTTCATGGCAGCCTTGTAAACCAGCATCTTGGCAGCCTCTACCTTCGTAGCCATATCTGCCAGCTGGAACTGCGTATTCTGGAATCCGGAGATTGCCTTGCCGAACTGCTTTCTCTCCTTGGTATAAGCGATGGTGCGCTCCAGAGCGCCCTCAGCGATACCCAGGGCCTGTGCGGCGATACCGATACGGCCGCCGTCCAGGGTATGCATGGCAATGTTGAAGCCCTTGCCCTGCTGGCCCAGGAGATTTTCCTTCGGGATACGGCAATCGGTGAAGATCAGCTCGTAGGTGGAGGATCCGCGGATACCCATCTTGTTCTCCTTCGTACCGAAGGTGAAGCCCGGGGTGCCCTTCTCAACGATGAATGCGGAGATCTCCTTGAGCATCTTGCCGCGCTTCTCGACCTTGCCGGTCACGGCGAAAATGACATATACGTCTGCTTCCTTACCGTTGGTGATGAAGCACTTGGATCCGTTCAGAACCCACTCGTCACCGTCAAGTACAGCCTTGGTCTGCTGTCCCTGAGCGTCGGTACCTGCACCGGGCTCGGTCAGACCGAATGCGCCGAGCTTCTCGCCCTTTGCAAGGGGAACCAGATACTTTTCCTTCTGCTCGGGAGTGCCGTAGGTCATGATGGGATCTACACAAAGGGAGGTGTGTGCGGACACGATGACACCGGTGGTGCCGCATACCTTGGAAAGCTCCTCCACACACATTACATAGGTGAGAGGATCGCAGCCCTGGCCGCCGAACTCCTTGGGAACAGGAATGCCGAGGAAGCCGTACTTTGCCATCTTATCTACGGTCTCTCTGGGGAACTTCTCCTCCTCGTCGACCTCGATTGCAAGAGGCTTTGCCTCGTTTTCAGCGAATTCTCTGAACAGAGTCTGCGCCATTTCATGCTTCTTGTCTAACGTGAAATCCATGATTTATTCAATCCTTTCTGTTTTATCACAGAGCCCGTACCCGGGGGTGCGGGCTCCATTTTCCTTGAAAGACTGCCGGTATTACTTGCTGTAATCGTAGAAGCCTGCGCCGGTCTTCTTGCCGAGCTTGCCCGCGCGGACCATCTTGCGGAGCAGGGGGCTGGGAGCATACTTGGAATCGCCGGTCTCGCTGTAGATGACTTCCATGATCGCGAGCACGATGTCCAGTCCGATGTAATCGCCCAGAGCCAGAGGTCCCATGGGATGATTTGCACCGAGCTGCATAGCGGTATCGATGTCTGCTACGGATGCAACACCTGCAGCATAGACATTGATCGCTTCGTTGATCATCGGGATCAGGATGCGGTTGACGACAAAGCCTGCTGCCTCGTTGACTTCCACGGGCGTCTTGCCGATCTCAACTGCGATGTCCTTGATCTTCTGAACCAGATCTGCGGGAGTATTGGCTCCTGCGATGACCTCGATCAGCTTCATGCGGTCAGCGGGATTGAAGAAATGCATGCCGACCAGGGGACGATCCAGACCATTGCCCATCTCGGTGATGGACAGGGAAGAGGTATTGGTTGCAAAAATGCAGCTTGCGGGAACGATCTCCTGCAGCTCCTTAAAGGTCGTCTTCTTCAGTTCCATCTTCTCGGGAGCAACCTCGATGACGAGATCCGCATCCGTGCAGATGTCCTTCAGACCGGTCGTGATCTTAGCAGCGATGGCATCTGCCTTCTCCTGCGTGATCTTCTCCTTGCCTACCAGGAAGTTCAGATTCTTTAGGATCTTCGCCTTTCCTCCGTCTGCAAACTCCTGCTTGATGTCGCACAGATATACTTCATAGCCATCCGTCATGGCAAATGCCTGTGCAATTCCGGACCCCATGGTTCCGGCACCGATAACGCCTACCTTCATAGTGTTCTCCTTTCGCCTCACGGCTAATTATTTATTTGTTCTGGAAGGGTACAACCTTCAATTTCTTTTCCTTATCCTTCTCCAGGAAATTCGCCATGCCGGCCTTCTGATCCTCGGTCTCGAAGCAGCTGCCGAAGAGCTTCTCCTCGATGACGATCGCCTCGTCCATATCCGCCTCAAGGCCTTCGTTGATCGCCTTCTTGCATGCGCGGACGGCAATGGGAGCATTCTGTGCGATGGTGGAAGCCAGCTTCTCGGCTGCTGCCATCAGCTCCTCCTGGGGATAGACCGCGTTCACCAGACCGATGCGCAGTGCCTCATCCGCCTTGATATTGCGTGCGGAATAGATCATCTGCTTTGCCATGCCGGGTCCCACCAGACGGGCCAGTCTCTGGGTGCCGCCGAAGCCGGGGGTAATGCCGAGGCCTACCTCGGGCTGTCCGAAGATCGCATTGTCGGAGCAGATGCGGATGTCACAGCTCATGGAGATCTCGCATCCTCCGCCCAGTGCAAAGCCGTTCACGGCTGCGATGGTGGGAATGGGAAGGGTCTCCAGCTTGCGGAAGACATCGTTGCCCTTCTTGCCGAACGCTTCGCCCTCTGCCTTGGTCAGGGTGCTCATCTCGCCGATGTCCGCGCCTGCCACGAAGGACTTCTCTCCGGCACCGGTGAGGACCAGAGCGCGAACGGTATCAAAATCGATGGCGTCCAGAGCTGCATTCAGCTCGTCCAGCACCTGGCTGTTCAGCGCATTCAGGGCCTTCTCGCGGCTGATGGTCAGAACGGCGATCTTTTCCTTCTGTTCATAAACGATAAACTCTGCCATAAAAATATCTCCTTTTATACGCACCAAATTCCCGTCCCGTTTTCACGAAAATGCCTTCCGAAAACGGGGCAGGAATCCGATAGACGATGATTAATCTTCGATCTTGACGATCGTAGCGCAGCCCATGCCGCCGCCGATGCACAGCGTAGCAAGACCGGTCTTGGCACCCTTAGCCTGCATCTCATGCAGCAGGGTAACCAGGATACGTGCTCCGGAAGCTCCTACGGGATGTCCGAGAGCGATGGCGCCGCCGTTGGGATTCAGCTGCTTGTCCACATCGATGCCCAGATCCTTGCCGACTGCTACGGACTGAGCTGCGAATGCTTCATTTGCCTCGATGATATCGAAGTCCTCGATCTTCATGCCGGCCTTAGCCATAGCCTTCTTAGTAGCTGCGACGGGGCCGATACCCATTACCTCGGGACGAACGCCTGCCAGAGCGCCTGCGACGAACGTAGCCATGGGCTTGACACCCAGCTCCTTTGCCTTCTCCTCGCTCATGATCACGATGGCAGCAGCGCCGTCGTTGATGCCGGAAGCGTTACCTGCGGTTACGACGCCGTCCGGATTGATGGGACGAAGCTTTGCCAGACCCTCGATCGTGGAGCCCTGTCTGGGACCTTCATCGGTATCGAAGATGATGGTCTCCTTCTTCTTCTTGATCTCCACGGGAACGATCTCGTTCTTGAATGCGCCTGCCTCGATGGCAGCGCATGCCTTCTGCTGGCTCTTGAGTGCGAACTCGTCGAGCTCCTCGCGGGTCAGACCCCACTCCTCGGCGACATTGTCCGCGGTTTTGATCATATGATAATCATTGAATGCATCCCAGAGAGCATCCTTCACCATGGTATCCACGAAAGCGCCCTGGCTCTGGCTCGGCCACATCATACGATAGCCGTAACGGCCCTGAGGGATTGCGAAGGGAGCGAGGGACATATTTTCCATACCGCCTGCAACCACGATGTCAGCATCGCCTGCCATGATCATCTGTGCAGCCTGATTCACACAGTGAAGACCGGAACCGCATACCACATTGGTCGTAACAGCGGGTACTTCCACGGGAAGTCCTGCCTTGATGGAAGCCTGACGTGCAACGTTCTGTCCGAGGCCGGCCTGAATAACGCAGCCCATGTAGACCTGGTCTACCTGCTCGGGAGCGACGCCCGCACGCTTCAGAGCCTCCTTGATAACGATCGCTCCGAGATCTGCAGCGGGGATGGTGGAAAGAGATCCGCCCATTGTGCCGATTGCAGTACGGCAGGCACCAGCCAATACAACTTTTCTAGCCATTTTGTTTTCCTCCAAACTCTTCTAAAAATGTGGGTTTTCGGTTGCTTCTCTGTGATTGTTATTTTTTTATCACACCGACGTCTAAATTGTAGCATAGGGTATAGATTAAATCAATTCTTTTTTCCGCAGGATTCTCTCAAGATTCTCTAAAAAGAAAAGAGACAGGGGATCTGTCTCTTTTCACTCGTAATCATAATATCAGGATGACCATGCAGGCATTCCGTCAGGAAAAATAAGAATCGCTACACAAGCAGCGTATACAGATAGGTAATGCCGCAGAAAACGTGCGCCAGCAGCAAGGTCCAGCCGACCCAGACCAGCGCGCGCCGGCCCTTTCCGATCACCGGACTGTGCTCCAGCTGTAGCGCATGCAGCGTCGCGGACATGAAGAGCAGCAGCATGCCGCACATCATGGGCCACAGGAAATCCCCGTGACTGAGCTTCACCCCGCTCTCCCCGAGACAGGCGGCCTCCAGCAGACCGATCCCGTAGCCCGCAAGGGACAGGCGTCCGATCCGGTGCCGGATGAAAAAGGAAGCGTCGATGACGATCATGTAGATCGGGAAGGCCATCCCGCACAGGATCGAGAGCAGCACATTGTCGGAGAAAAGGTGCCAGACCTCCATCCACCGGGTCACGGCGAAGCTTCCGTCGGAGGCGTAGCTCCCGCCCCAGAAAAAGTAGGCAAGGAACTGGAAAAGGATGTACACGAGCGCCGGCACCGCGCACAGGAGCATGGTCAGACACTCCCGGAAATACAGCCCGGCGCTTCCGTCCCTGCGAAACGCCAGACGGATCAGCCGGATCAGCATTAAAAGCGCGACCGCCGGAATGAACATTTCGGCAAAGACCGGCTTGGCCATCGCCGAAAGAAACAGGAATACCGCCAGGAGCAGGTTGTATTTTTTCCGGGAAAGCTCCACCGGGAAAAAGATCCCGAGATAGGTCTCATCCTCCTGCGCCCCCCAGAGGTCCACCACGAGCGCGAAGCATAAAAGCGCGAAGGGGCGGACCGCCATGTGGGTCGGATTGTGCAGCGGATTCATCGAGAAGATCCCCGTAAAGCGCTCCCCGGCATCCAGCCAGTAGAAGTACAGTCCCTGCGCCAGGGAAAAACCGAGTGCAAGGATCGAAGCCGCAAAATCGGACACTTCCGGCGCCCGGCTGTCCGCATATCTCCGGATCATCCAGTAGGTCACCAGATAGCCAAAGGCCGCAAAGAATCCGCTGGTGAGCGCAGCTCCCGCCTCCAGCGGGACATTCAGCACGCGGTACAGGAAGAGCACCAGCAGATGCCACATGCAGTAGGGCACTTCCTTCCAGCCGGCAAAAAAGCCGTCCTGCAAAAAGGTGATCAGATAGACGCAGACATGCCCGTTGACATCGGACAGCGGGTTTTTGATCTCCTTCATCACGGAGGCATAGACCAGATAGAAAAGCAGTGCCGCAGGCACCAGGATCAGAGGGCTTGTCTTTTTGGTTTCGTTCATTTCCCACCCCTTTTGGGAGCGCGGCTTTTGTGTGCCCGCAGCTCCGCAGACTTGCGATTTTTGAAAATATTACTTATGATGAAAGACGGCATCAGGAATACATCCTGAAAAAAGCATGAACGGGAGGCTTCCCTTGAAAGAAAAAATCCTTTACGGCGTTCTGGCCCTGGCCCTGATTGCCTTTGTGTGCATTCCGCTGCCGCCCTCGGATCTGCTGATCCGCATGACCAGGGACTGGGGGACGCTTGCAGGCAGCACACTTTATTATGCGACGGAAGAAAGCCCCGATTTTTCGGATGCGCAGCTCCTCTTCGCACAGGAGGATCCGGAAACGCAGATTGCGACCTTCCGCATCCCCGCGGATGCAGCGACGGGGCTGACCGGCCTGCGCTTTGACCTGCCGGATGATCAGCCGGTTACGACGATCGGCAAGGTCTCCGTAAGCAGCGGCGGCGTCATCCGAAGGAGCTACCTTAGCTGTGAATTCTTCGCGGACGAACACATTGCGACCGAGCATCTCTTTCACCGCGATCTCGTCCCCGCCCAGAATCTGGTCGCTCTCTCCGTGGAGGGAAGCGATCCCTACGCGGTCCTGTCGGAGGACCTGGTCCGGGAGATCCGCGGCTGTGTCAGCAGACGCAGGGGGATCCGCGCGGTCTTCGCCGTGCTGATCCTGGCCGGCGCGATCCTGGGCAAACGCAGGATCTTCCATCTGTCCTGATCGCCCGAAGCGGCTTTTAAGCTACTTTCCTATCATAACATAAAAGAGGGTGTGCCGACTATCACGGCACACCCTTTTTCCGTTCTGTAACTTATCTTCCGCACGTTCGGAACATCAGACGCCTCAGACCTCCGGCTCAATGAGTCCGTAGGTATCTCCCTTTCTCTTGTATACGACGTTCACCTGATCCGTCTCCGCATTGCAGAATACATAGAACCCATGCCCCAGAAGCTCCATCTGTATGCAGGCATCCTCGGGATACATCGGCTTTACGTCAAACTTCTTGGAGCGGACGATCTTGATCTCGTCATCCTCCTCAAACTCCTTCTCCAGGAATTCCTGCTTGAAATTGCTGCCTCCTTCCCTCTTGGAATCCACTATCTTATTCTTATACTTCTTGAGCTGTCTCTCGATGATCTCCTCAACAAGGTCTATGGAAACGTACATATCGTTGGAGACCTGCTCCGACCTTATGATGGTACCCTTGACAGGTATCGTACCCCTTTTTTTCTCCCTGCTTTTTCCAACGTCATGGGTTCCCTTGCCTC
>JAEEGH010001459.1_pt1 | contig 68467 bp, 55 predicted proteins | sample 9134181 | NCBI WGS metagenome assembly JAEEGH01 (sample SAMN16246544, study PRJNA631951) | gut metagenome | biome: gut microbiome; feature: rumen; material: DP-attached | host: Bos | place: Iran: Karaj | collected 2018-10
TAACAATAAATACAGGAGATGGCACAAAGGATACAATCTCCCTTGGCTATGCAAATTTTGCAGCCAGATATCAGCAGTCAATGTACGACCAGTATTTGCTTGCATACTATGGTGAGGGCATGTGGTCAACAGATATGACTGGTACAGGCTCTACAATGGAGGATGACACAAAGGAAGGCGTGTTGGAGGATATTGAAAATCAGTATTTAGCAAAGCTTCACGCTAGTGATTATGATATTGCTCTCACAGATGAGCAGAATACAGCAATTGCAGAGGCAGCTGCAAAGTTCATGTCAGACAATCCAGAGGAAACACTTGAGATTATGGGTGCTACTGAGGAATATGTTAAGCAGTACTTAGAGTACAGAACATACTATTCATTAGTTTCTAACGCAGCTATGGAAGAAGCAGGCGAAAGCATTTCTGATGAAGATTGCTGGATGCGTACATTCTCATATGTGCTTTTCGATACAACAGGCACTACAGATGAGGAAGGCAATGCAGTTGAATACACAGAAGAAGAAATCGCAGATTTAAAGGCTCAGGCAGAGGAGCTTGCAGCAGCTGATGATTACTCAGCAAAGGCAGAGGAGCTTGAGGCAACAGCATCTACATACTCTTACCTTAAGGGTGAGGAAGAGGATGACACAATGGATATGGCTATCATCGAAGCAGCAGAAGCGCTTGATGAGGGCGACACATCAGATGTTATCGAAATCGATGGCGTAGGCTACTATGTAATTCACCTTGATTCTGATCATGATGAGGATGCTTCTCAGACAAAGAAGGAATCACTTGAGTCAGATGAATTTGATAAGCTTCTTGAGACATGGAAGGCAGCCATCACATGGACAGTTGATGAGAAGGCTTGGGCAAAGGTAGAGTTCGACACATTGTTCAAGACACTTGAGACTGAGACAGAAGAGACAACAGAAGAGACAACAGATGATGCAACTACAGAGGAGACAACAGATACAGAGGAGTCTACAGAAGATGCATCAGAAGAAACAGAAGTAGAAGACACAGAAGATACATCAGCAGAAGAAACTGAAGAAACATCTGCAGAGGCAGATGGAACAACTGAGGAAACAGAAGCAGAGTAATATGAGTTTTGTACTTACATATCTTAAAAAATATAAAATACGAGCAATACTTGCCCCACTATTCAAAATGCTAGAGGCGATATTTGAGCTTTTGGTACCACTTGTTATGGCGTCAATCATAAACAAAGGTATCGCAAGCTCAGATACCCACTACATCATTAGGATGAGTGGGGTTTTGCTTTTACTGGCAGTTGTAGGTTTAGTGTTTTCGCTTACAGCCCAGTACTTTAGTGCAAATGTAGCTGTATATGCAGCAGCTGAAATCCGAAGAGATTTATTTGCAAAGATTCTTTCACTGTCCCAGGGCACAAAGGAAAAGATTGGTGATGAGGTACTCACTACCAGAATCACAAACGATATCAATCAGATTCAAAATGCTATTAATATGGTTCTTCGCCTTTTTTTACGTTCACCATTTATAGTGTTTGGCGCGACCATAATGGCATTTATTGTAGATGTTAAATCAGCACTTATTTTCTTGTTGGTTGTGGGTGTACTTTCACTGATTGTGTTTATCATTATGAAGTACACATTACCTAGATATAAAACTATCGCAGCAAGGCTTGAAAAAGTACTTCATGCAACATCTGAAAACCTGGAGGGTGCTAGAGTTCTTCGTGCTTTCAACCAGGTGGATAAGGAAAAGAAGGGATTTGAAGCCAAGACAGGAGATCTTGCCGCTATGCAGATTTCCACAGGAAAGATTTCAGCCCTCCTGAATCCAGTAACATACGTGACAGTAAACATCGGAATAGTTCTTTTAATTTATGTAGCCATGGGGCGTGTGGATAACGACTTCATCATGCAGGGTGATGTAGTTGCCCTTGTAAACTACATGAGCCAAATTTTGGTGGAGCTTATCAAGCTTGCTAACCTCATCGTTCTTCTTATGAAGGCATTCCCATCAGCAGATCGTGTACAGGAGTTGATGGAAATGAAGTCCGATGAAAGAACTCACCAGAATGGTACAGGAAATGAGAAGACCGAAAATGCAGGTTCAATCCAGTTTTCAAATGTATCATTTAGCTACAACGGTACAAACGATTACGATGTAGAGGATATCACTTTGGATATTCCAGCCGGCAGCGTTCTTGGCGTAATCGGCGGCACTGGTTCTGGTAAGAGCACATTGCTCAAGCTTATGAATCACACTTATGATGTTTCAAAGGGACAGGTTTCCATCGATGGAACAGATGTAAAGTCCATGACAGATGGCGAGTTATCAAATCTTTTTGGAATCGTTCCACAGAAGGCATCACTTTTCAGTGGCACAATCAAGTCCAATATGACAATGAAAAAACAGGATGCTGATGATGAAGAAATTAAATCAGCACTTAACATAGCACAGGCCTTAGATTTTGTAGAAGCAAAGGAAGGCGGCATAAATGCAGAGGTTTCTGGTAAGGGCACAAACTTCTCAGGTGGCCAAAGACAGCGTCTTACAATTGCAAGAGCATTAGTAGGCCAGCCTAGAATCTTGGTACTTGATGATTCTGCTAGCGCCCTTGATCTTGCCACTGAGGCAAAATTGAGAAAGGCTCTTCACAGCCTACCATGGAAGCCAACAATCATATTGGTTTCACAGCGAGCTTCGTCTGTGCTTGATGCAGATCAGATTCTTGTTTTAGAAGATGGAAAGGCAGTTGGCCTTGGAACTCACAGCCAGCTTTTGGAAAGCTGCGAAACATATCAGGAAATTTACTACTGTCAATTCCCTAGAGAGGAGGCTTGCAATGAATAAAAAGTCTCAATCTAGTATATTAAATCGAGTTTTAATAGAACTCAAAAAATACAGTTTTAAAATATTAATATCACTTATATGCGCATTGGCAACAGTTTACCTGACCCTTAGAATTCCAATTCTCACAGGTCAGGCAGTGGATTGCATAGTTGCTCCCGGCCAGATTGATTACGACAGATTAATCCAGGTGCTAAAGATTATGACAGTGACAATCGCCGCCACATTCTTTACCCAGTGGATTATGAATCGTGTAAACAACGACATTACCTACAGTGTTACAAAGAGTCTGCGAGACAGAGCATTTGTAAAACTTCAGCACATGAAGCTTTCCACCGTGGACTCACATCCACATGGTGATTTTGTCAGCCGAATAGTTTCCGATGCAGATACTTTTGCAGATGGACTTTTGATGGGCTTCACACAGTTCTTCACAGGAGTACTTACAATCCTTGGCACCATCTATTTCATGCTGATGATTTCAGTAAAGATTGCCTTGATTGTCATTATCGCAACACCAGCATCTTTACTGTTGGCAAAATTCATTTCCGAGAAAACTTACAAGTTTTTTGGCGAACAGGCAAAGTTACGTGGAACAGAAACTTCTTATATAGAAGAAATAATCTCAGGCAAGAATATCATCCGAAATATGGATTATGAGGATGATGCCCTTGAGCGTTTTGAATTGATGAATGATAGATTGGCAGATGCATCTATGAAAGCCACTTTCTATTCATCAACGGTAAATCCAAGCACACGCCTCATCAACAATATTATCTATGCCGCAGTTGGTGTGTTTGGTGCTATCATGGCAATTGGTGGCGGCATCACGGTAGGTGGCCTCACCAGCTTCCTGTCATACGCCAGCACATACGCAAAGCCATTCAATGAAATCTCAGGTGTAATCACTGAGTTCCAGAATGCATTGGCCTGCGCTGCCAGATTGTTTGAAATGATAGATGCAGAAGTTGAAGTGGATGAAGGAGAAACAACCATCCCTGAAGTAAAGGGCGAGATTCAGTTCAACGATGTTTTCTTCTCATATGACAAGAGCAAAAAGCTTATTGAGCACCTTAACTTAAATGTTAAAAGTGGACAGCGAGTTGCCATAGTTGGACCAACTGGTGCTGGAAAAAGTACAATCATAAATCTTTTGATGCGCTTTTATGATGTTGATGCCGGCGAGATTCTTGTTGATGGTGTTGATATCAGAGATTTGTCGCTTGAAGATTTGCGAAGCAAATTTGGAATGGTTCTTCAGGAAACCTGGTTAAAGAATGCATCTGTAAGAGATAATCTTAGAATGGCAAAACCAGATGCCACAGACGAAGAAATTATTGAGGCTGCAAAGGCAACTCATGCCCACAGCTTCATTAAAAGAATGCCTTATGGATATGATACAATACTTTCATCGGTGGGCGGCTCATTATCCCAGGGCCAGATGCAGCTTTTGTGTATCACCCGAGTAATGCTAAATATTCCACCAATGTTGATTCTGGATGAAGCGACCAGCTCAATCGATACTCGCACAGAACAGAAAATACAATCAGCATTTAACAAGATGATGAAAGGCCGTACTACATTCATTGTAGCCCACAGACTTTCAACAATTAGAGAGGCTGACGTTATTCTGTTTGTAAAGGATGGAAGCATCGTAGAGCAGGGAAGCCATGTGGAGCTATTGCAGAAAAACGGCTTTTATGCTAAATTATATCGGAGTCAAATTGAGAATTGTTAGGAGTTAATATGGAGCAGTATGTTATAAAAGGTGGCACAGCCCTTTCAGGAGAGGTTGAAATCAGCGGTGCCAAAAACGCAGCTCTCGGTATTTTGGCAGGCGCCATCATGACAGACGAGACTGTTACAATTGAAAATCTGCCAAATGTTAAAGATATAAATGTTCTTATTGGAGCAATCGAGGATATTGGAGCATCAGTTACACGTGTGGATGAGCACACTGTAAAGATTAATGGCTCTAGCATCTCTCGTCTTTCAGTAGATTATGAGTACATCAAAAAGATTCGTGCTTCTTATTATTTAATGGGAGCACTTCTTGGCAAATATAAAAACGCAGAGGTAGCACTTCCAGGTGGCTGCCTTATTGGTTCGCGTCCAATCGATTTACACGTTAAGGGACTCAAGGCTCTTGGTGCCAATGTAGACGTATCTTATGGCCTTTGGTCAGCACGTGCTGACAAGCTTGTTGGTAACCACATCTTCCTTGATAAGGTATCTGTTGGTGCCACTATCAATATCATGCTTGCCGCTGTTCTTGCAGAGGGCAAGACTACTATCGAAAACGCAGCTAAGGAGCCACACGTTGTAGACGTGGCATCATTCCTTAACAGTATGGGTGCAAATATCCGTGGCGCTGGTACAGATGTTATCCGTATCGTTGGTGTTCCAGAACTTCACGGCACTACTTACGCAGTTATCCCTGACCAAATCGAGGCAGGTACATATATGTGTGCGGCAGCAGCTACACACGGTGATGTTCTTATCAAGAATGTCATCCCTAAGCATTTGGAGGCTACATCAGCAAAGCTTATCGAGGCAGGCTGTGTAATCGAAGAATACGATGATGCTGTTAGAGTTATCGCAAAGGGACGTAAGCTTACACATACTCACGTTACCACATTGCCATACCCAGGTTTCCCTACAGATATGCAGCCAGAAATCACTGCTGTTCTTGCTATTGCAGAGGGTACTAGCACAGTTTCAGAGTCAATCTTTGAAAACCGTTTCAAATATGTTGATGAGCTTGCTCGCATGGGCGCAAGCATCAAGGTAGAAGGTACAGTTGCTATCGTTAATGGTGTTGAGCGCTACACAGGTGCTCAGGTACAGGCATCAGATCTTCGTGCAGGTGCAGCACTTATCATTGCTGGTCTTGCAGCTGATGGCATTACAGTCATCGATGATATCAAGTACATCCAGCGTGGATACGAAGATATCGTTGGCAAGTTCTCAAAGCTTGGAGCAACATTAGCAGAAGTTGATTCAGAGCATGATCTTCAGAAGTTCAAATTAAAAGTTTCATAAGAATAGTTAAGGCACTGCGTTAAGCAGTGCCTTTTTTAATCTAGATTTTATAATTCATATTTCGATTTCTTTTTATTAATCTCATTCATGTAGGCCGCAGTAATGATACCAGAGGGCAATGCAATCACAGCCACACCCACCAAAGCAGATATCATAGTAATCATTCGACCAATTGGTGTCACAGGAGATATGTCTCCATAGCCGATAGTTGTAATGGAAATAGTTGCCCAATAAAGCGCATCAAAAAAGTTGTTGAAAAGCTCAGGCTCCAGTTGGAAAATCAACATGGCTGACATAAAAATATAAACAGTAATCAGAAGTAGAACTGCCATCAGCTGCTTCTTTACCTTCCTGATTACATTAGAAATGACAATCATTGTCTTGGAATAACGTACCAGCTTTATTGCCCTGAAGGCTCTGAATAGACGTAGAAGTCCAATCCAGGATTTGACTGGAGTAAACCAATATATAATCGGGAGGATTGATATGAAATCAAACAATGCTAGTGGCGAAAGAATATAGGCGATATAGGCCTTATAGCTTTTGTAGCCCATCTTATAATCTGCAGTGTAAACACGAGCAGCATAATCAATTATGAATATGAATGAGACAAATAATTCCAACCAGAAGGTCATTGCCATATCCTTTTTAAAAGTCATAGGAATTAAACTTACGATGATGGCAGTGTTCATCATAATATCGTAAGCTCGGCTGGATTTGTCTCCCATGCTGGAAACTTCTACAACTTCATAGACTCTACGTTTAAATTCTTCCATAGTTCCCTCAAATATTTCCGTAAATCAGGTTTAGCACTCCTAGAATGATAAGTACAGCTGTTATAAAACGGCACAGGCCTACAAAGAAGGTTACTTTTTTGACTTTTGTATCCTCATGTATGCCAGTATCATCCACCAGAGTATGAGATTCCTTTTCGTGTTTAAACATACTTTTTACCTCACATAGGTGTTTATAGGGCAATCCTAACAAATAGGTGTGAAAAAATAATGTAGAACTGATGTATAATAAGAGTAGGCTTTTTCGAGTAGAGCGATGAAAATAGCCTGCTCTAGTAGGGGTTTTTCGAGCAAAGCTTATAGATAGAGGTTTACATATGGAACATTACAAATATTTTCAAAATAGAGAGTGCGAGTATTTTCCTTGCCATAAGACAGATGACCCGGATAATTTCAATTGCCTGTTTTGCTATTGTCCCCTTTATCATCTTGGGGATAAGTGCGGCGGCAATTTCACATACACAAGCAAGGGGATAAAATCTTGCATCAATTGTATGAGGCCACATCTTAAAGAAAACTACGACCTCATCAAGGATACACTTGTGAAGAATCAGTGAAATAAAATCCTCCTAATAATTAACAGAAAAGTAACAATTATGCGTGATAATGGTGAAAGTGAACATATGCAGATTGCGAATCTGTGAAAATAGGAGGAGGGCATCATGGCTAAGAATGGAAAAGAAATGGCGAGCGCGCCAAAAGTAAAACGCAGTATAGGAACAACACTGTTGATGATTTTGCTTCCAATTATTGCAATTGGTATTGCAGGAATCATTGTATTTATTTCCTATAATGCAAGAAAGATTATCACAGAAGTATCTCTTATGGATTTACAGGCTGAGGGCCAGTACAATTCATCGAGATTAGGTGCAAATATCCAGATGCTGACTGCAAAAGATGGACAGTACTGTGATACATTGGAAAATGTCTACTTCGAGGACCATGCAGCAATGCTTCGTTATGTGGAGCCATCTGCAGATTATGATGCAGTAGAAAATACTGGTATTTATATTGGATTCTCAGATGATTCATATTTCTTTGCAAATCATCAGACTCAGCCAGCTGACTGGAGACCAACAGAACGTGGTTGGTACGCAGAAGGTAAGTATGAGGAGACATTTGTATGCACAGAGCCATATATAGATGCAAGTAACGGCGAGCTTTGCGTTACATTCGTACGAAATGTAAATTTTGCAAACGGCGAATTTGGTGTTGCAGCTGTTGATGTTTATTTAACAGCTCTTCAGGAAGAAGTGGCAGCTCTTACACCTATGAAGACCGGTGGTTCTATGGTGCTGGATGGAGATTATATCGTATCCTACTTTGATACAGCACTTAATGGTGGTCTGGTTTCTACATCAGGAAGTAAATATCTTGAAGAAGTAAAAGCATATGTGGAAAGCGGAGCAACAGATCCTGTTGTAATTAATCAGGATTCTACAAACACAGATTACTATGTATGTGCAGCTTCTATTCCAGGTACAACATGGACACTTATTTCATCCGTTGCAGTGGATGATGTTATGGCAGAAGCAAATAGCTTTATGATTATATCACTTGGAGCTATGTTTGCTCTTATTGTTGCAATTATTGCGATTATCCTTATTACAATTAATAAAGTTATTACAAAGCCAGTTAATGGCCTCTCAGATAGCATTCTTAAGATTTCAGATGGTGACTTTACAACAACGATGCCAGCTGATAAGGGTGATGAAATTGGTCTTATCAGCCGTGAGATGACAAGGTTCGTTCAGATTATGAATGGTGCCATTGGTTCAATCCAGGGACGTGCTGAAAAGCTTCAGGAAGATTCCGAAAGTTCAAAGACTGCATCTGGCAAGATGAGCACACAGGCTGGGGACCAGTCAGTATCTATGGGACAGATTCAGGAGACAATGGACGATATTTCGAATGCTGTTGGCGAGCTTGCTGAAAACGCAACAAATCTTGCTCACGCAGTATCTGATTTGACTGATAATGGAAACAGCACAAACGAAACCATGATGGCTCTTGTAGACCAGGCAAAGATTGGTCAGGAAGATATGACAGAGGTTCAGCGCAGCATGGACAACATCAACGAGTCTATGAGCGAAATGAACGACGTGGTTGTTACTGTTGGAGATTCTGCTAAGCAGATTACAGATATTGTTCAGATGATTGATTCTATCGCAGAACAGACCAACCTCCTTTCACTTAATGCGTCAATCGAAGCAGCCCGTGCCGGTGAAGCTGGTAAGGGATTCGCAGTTGTTGCAGATGAGATTGGAAAGCTTGCTCAGAATTCACAGGATGCAGCAAAGGAAATTGGCGACATCATCAGACAGATTACAGGTCTTATCACAGACTTGGCTGACAAGTCTCAGAGAAACATGGATTCAATCAATGCAAGTGGTGAGGTTGTAGAAAAGGCCGGCACAAGCTTCTCTAAGATTTACGAAGATCTTAACGAAGCAGCCGATGTTATGAAGCAAATGATTAGCATGATGGGCGAAGTAAACGACATTGCTTCATCAGTAGCTGCTATTTCAGAAGAGCAGTCAGCAAGCTCAGAAGAAATCACCGCTACAATCTACACATTGGCAGAAAGTGCAAACCAGATTGCCACAGAAAGCCAGGGAGTAGAAAACGTAGCCAACTCAGTATCAGATTCTGCACTTGCTATCAATGATGAGCTTTCTAAGTTCAAGATTGAAAGTGACATGCCACAGGAATAAGGCGAATAGTATAAACGTAAAAGGATTCAGAAATCATGGATTTCTGAATCCTTTTTTTATTTTATAATATCTGCATACTCAACCTTGATAATCTTAGAAATATCTTCTACTGCAATTTTTACCTGGTGGCCCACCTTACCTGCTGAAAAATAGATTTTGTCGAAGTTTTTGGCAGAAGCATCAATAACTGTGGTAAAGAATTTCTTCATGCCTATAGGAGAGCAGCCTCCGTGTACATATCCTGTAAGTGGAAGTAAATCTTTTTGTTTAAGCATTTCTATCGATTTTTCTGAGACAGCGCTGGCCGCCTTTTTTAAATCAAGCTCAGCGGCTACTGGAACAACGAATACATAGTGATTGCCAGTTTTGCCTGTTGTTACAAGTGTCTTAAATGCCTGGGCTGGATTCTCTGAAAGCTTATCAGCTATCTCTTCTCCAGAAAGTCCATCAGCATTCTCAAGGGAAAAATGTTCATAAGGAATTTTCTTCTGATCAAGTAATCTCATTACGTTTGTTTTGTCTTCTTTTTTAGCCATATATATGTAAACTCCTTTTATAAAAACAAAAAAATACAAAAATTATTTTAAATCACAGGAATAAATTTCACAAAATGAAAAAATTTATGCTTTATACTCTAGTATGACAGTGATTTCATGTGGTACAGTAAATAATATATCACATATTTATATGGAGGACACAATAATGGGTGAGGCAAATGAAAACATGAGCATCCAAACAAGACAGATGTTCGAAAAAAACAGACTAGCAAGATATTGTGGAACAATCACAGCCATGGCATTGATATTTTTCAATGTTAGAGCACTGGTTGTGACAGGTATCAATGTGCTGGATATTGTCAGATTGACAGTGGCAGTACTTGATATCATTTTGTTCCAGGTTTGCTTTAATGCATTTGGGGAGAAGTATCGTTATAAATATTGTGTAACATTATCAATGGTAGCGCTTTTCTTAATGACGATTATCCGTCCTAACGATGAGCACATGTATGTTTTCATGTATGCCATCATCCTTATTGTAATGATATACGGTGAGGCTGGAACAGTTCGAATTGGCGTTATTATTGCAAACTTCGGCTTACTGCTTTCAGGAATAAATGAGATTTTAAGAGGTAATCTTGAAGTACGCGAGCTTATCACACAGCTTATATTTAGTTTAATTGCATGTACAATCGCAGTTATCGTTTGTAAGCAGCAGCGCCGTCAGACAACAGAGACTCTTGATACTATTAAAGAGCATGCAGAGGATATAAAAGAGACATCAGAAACAATTGTTGATTTGGCAGAACAGCTCAATAAGAAATTTGAGGAAGCTAATGAAGTTTCTACAAACCTCAACGATTCTATGAATACAGTTGATGATTCAGTTGCAGAAATTGTTGAAGGTACAAAGAATATTGCAGAAGCTATTGAGAATCAAACAAACAAGACTGCAATCATTCAGGAAAGCATTCAGTCCGTTGGAGAAGAAGCTACTACAATCGATGAGGTGTCAATCCGAGTTGAAGATTCTGTAAACGAAGGTGTTGATCTTATCAACCAGCTTAAGAGCCAGGCTGAAAAGGTCGCAAATATCAATATCGAAACAAGCACAACCACACAGGCTCTTAACGATAGCATTCAGGATATCCAGGGTATCACAGAGACAATCCTTGGTATTTCAAGCCAGACAAACTTGCTCGCTCTTAATGCTTCAATTGAGGCGGCTCGTGCAGGCGAGGCAGGTAAGGGATTTGCAGTAGTTGCTGATGAGATTCGTGCACTTTCAGAAAGCACTCGCGAGGCTACAGAAGAAATCGCAAAGATTATCGAGCGCCTTACATCCGATGCTCGTTCAGCTGCATCTGCAATGTCAAAGTCAGCAGAGTATGCTAACAAGCAGAACGAACTTATTTCTGAGACAGGTACAAAGCTTGATACTATCAAAGAAGGTACTGATGAACTTCGTAACGGAGTTGTTCAGGTTAAGTCTTCTGTGGATGAAGTTATTTCAGCAAACTCACAGATTATGGACAACATTACAAATCTTTCTGCAACATCAGAAGAGGTTGCAGCAGCTACAGATACAGTTGGATCTGTTAGCGAAAACGCAATGGATGCCCTCCACAATATGAACGATACTCTTGATGTAATCAACCGCATCGCTCGTGAGATGGAAGAGATGGCACTCAAATAAGAAAAGATATTACAGACTAGCCCCACGGGGCTGGTCTTTTTTTGCCAGAAAACAGACATTGTTAAAAATTTATTGTTCTTCTGAAAAAAAGATGGTAATATATGGTTGCTACGCTTTACGCAAGGTTTTACTAGGAGGAGACCCGTCGAGGCTTCTACCAAAAGGAGGAACAAATGCAAAGCAGAAATTCTAAGACCTATGAGCTTGTGCTCACAGCGTTATTCACAGCCATTATTGTAGTAATGGCTTCAACACCACTCGGATTTATTCCACTTGTAGTTATTAATGCAACAACACTTCATATTCCAGTTATCATTGGTTCTTTATTCTTAGGACCAAAGAAGGGCGCATTTCTTGGAGGCGTATTCGGACTCAGCAGTTTCATTAAGAGTTCAATCGCACCAGCAGCATCAGCATTCATCTTTTCGCCTGTAGCTGCGTTGACAATGCTTCCACATGATTCAGTTGGAGCAGCACTCTTAATTGTATTCAAGAGTACATTCATCGCTATCGTACCAAGAATTCTTATCGGTGTGGTACCTTACTTTGTATATGTTGGTATCAAGAAGGCAATCAGCTCTGATAAGAAGGCTGTAGTTGGTTCAATTATCAATGCAGTTGTGTCATTCATTCTTGGATTTGGCGTGTTCGCATTCTTTAATAAAATGATTTCAGAAGGCGTACTTGGAATGTCAGTTTCAGTTGCAAGAGTGATCGGTATCGTTGTTGGTATCGCAGCATTCGCTGGTATTGAATACCTTTTCATGAACAAGGATGCAAAGGCTCTTGGCTTTATCACAGCTGGTATTGCAGGCGCAATGACAAATACACTTCTTGTTATGGGAAGCATCTATCTTTTCTATAAGGTTCCATACGCTGAGCTTTTACAGATTGACCCAGATGCTCTTATGGCAGTAATCGCTGGTGTTATCAGCTTCAATGGTGTTATCGAAGCAATCGTAGGTGCCGTAATTGTTTATTTAGTAGGCATCGTACTTGATAAGATTCAGCCAGCAGGTGTATATTCAGATAAGACAATGAAAATCAAAGCTGTAGCTTCTGATGATTCAGTAAAGCAGGCAGCACTTTAATATAAACAACTAGGGAGAAATAAGCGTAAAGTAGCAATCTAGTTAGTAGTTTTCGGAGGTATCAAAAGGATTATGTTAAAAGGTAAATGTGTAGTCCTTGGAGTAACAGGCTCCATCGCAGCATACAAAATTGCAAGTCTTGCTTCGGCACTTGTAAAATTGGGAGCGGATGTAAATGTCATCATGACAAAGAACGCCACCAATTTCATCAATCCAATTACCTTCGAGACACTTACTTCAAATAAATGTTTAGTAGACACATTCGATAGGAATTTTCAGTTCAACGTTGAACATGTGGCACTTGCCAAGAGAGCCGATATCTTTATGGTGGCACCCGCTAGCGCCAACGTAATTGGCAAGATGGCCCATGGCATAGCAGACGACATGCTTACTACTACAATTCTCGCAGCAAAATGTAAGAAGCTTGTCAGTCCAGCTATGAATACAAACATGTTTGAAAATCAGATCGTTCAGGACAACCTTGAAACACTTAGTAAATACGGATTCGAAATAATCAATCCAGCTAATGGATATTTAGCATGTGGAGATACAGGGGCAGGCAAGATGCCTGAACCAGAAGTGCTCCTTCAGTACATCATTCGAGAGCTTGCCCATGAACACGATATGGTTGGCAAAAAGGTGCTTGTTACAGCAGGCCCTACAGAGGAGGCAATCGACCCAGTCCGCTACATCACAAATCACAGCACTGGCAAGATGGGATACGCCATCGCCAAGGCTGCTATAGAGCGTGGCGCCGATGTCACACTTGTGTCTGGCCCAGTTGCAATTGAGCCACCTATGTTTGTAAATGTTGTTCCCGTACGAAGCGCTGCTGAAATGGCTGAGGTAGTTAAAAACGCGGCCGGGGAGTGCGACATTATTATAAAGAGTGCAGCAGTTGCGGATTACAGACCTATCAATGTTGCAACGGAGAAGATTAAGAAAAAAGATGGTGAAGCTAGCTGTATAGAGCTTGAGAGAACGGAAGATATATTGGCATACCTCGGTGCCCACAGAAAAGAAGGACAGTTTATTTGCGGATTCTCAATGGAGACGGAAAACATGCTTGAGAATTCCAGCGCTAAGCTGAAGAAAAAGAATGTGGACATGATCGTAGCTAACAATCTACGTACATCGGGGGCAGGCTTCGGCACAGACACCAATGTGGTAACTCTTATCACGGCTGATGGTGCCAAAGAGCTTCCAATCATGACAAAAGAAGAAGTGGCACACGCCATTTTCGATGAAATAGTAGGGAGATAATAAAATGGGCAACCCTTAAGTGGGTTGCTCATTTTTTAGGTTGTTTACTTTTGCGGGTTAAATTGATAAAGTGAACAGGTAAGAAAATGACATACATAGAGGAGGCAGATTATGTTAGACAACAAAGGATTCGATTTATGGGCAGATGGATATGACAAGGCAGTTGGATTATCAGAGGAGAGCAATGTTTATCCATTTGCTGGCTATAAGAATGTGCTAGGCTACATCTATGAAGTAATTATGGAAAAGCCTGGTGCAGCAGTTCTAGAAATCGGCTTTGGAACAGCCACACTTACTTCTAAGCTATATGAGCATGGCTGTGAAGTATATGGTCAGGATTTCTCAGCTCGTATGATTGAGCTTGCCCAGGAGAAGATGCCAGATGCAAAGCTTTATCAAGGAGATATCACTAAGGGATTGGTGCCAGAGTTACATGAGAAGAAATTTGATTTCATCGTTGGTACTTATTCAATTCACCATCTTAATGATGAGCAGAAGGTGGAGTTCATCAAGGAGCTTCTTGGCTTGTTAAATGATAGTGGAAAAATCCTATTTGGCGATGTTGCTTTCGAAACTCGCGAAAAGCTTGAGCAGTGCAAGGTAGAAGAAGGCCAGCGCTGGGACGATGATGAAATCTACTTTGTGTTGGAAGAATTGCAGCAGAATTTCCCAGGAATCAAGTACGAACCAAAGAGCTACTGCTCTGGGGTAGTGGTGATTGAGAAGTAGAGGTAGAGGAGAAGCTTGTAGGCTAGTTGATTCTTTGGAGGGGTAGGTTGAGATAGCAGGCAGTGCTGTTTCAACCTGCTAGCTACAGCATATCAGCAGCTGTCTTGCGTCAAGAGCAAGGCCTAGCGGCGCTTCGCCTCTTGACACTGCGCCAGCATGCAGATATGGGGTAGCCAAGCAGGTTTGAAACTGGGACTGTGGCAAAGCCACCAGTACCAGGAGGGGCTGGAGGCGCTAAATGGCGAAAATGTATGGGAAATGGAATAGAAGTAACGAATGCCATACAAAATTTGAATAGATAGTGTATTTTAAACCTATTAGAAGTGGACTCGACACGAAATAACAGAGAATGAGTTGTTTTTCGTGTCAGGTTTTAAAGAGAAAGACACGCAGAATCAGGGAAATGGCAAAAGTGCGTGTCTGAAATAGAGCAAGAAGACACGCGGAATCAGGGAAATGGCAAAAGTGCGTGTCTGAGATAGTGAAAATAGACACGCAGAATCAGGGAAACAGCAAAAGTGCGTGTCTGAGATAGTGAAAATAGACACGCAGAATCTAAGAAACAACAAAAGTGCGTGTCTGGAAGGTAAAAAGTGGACACGCAGAATTGAAGAATCTAGAAATTCGCGTGTCGGAAGGAAAAATGAAAAAGATTTTGTTTATTGGAAATAGTCATACTTACATGAATGATATGCCAGAGTTAGCAAGGCGGATGATAGAAGATGCTACCGGTGAAGAATGCCAGGTTGTCATGCTGGCATACTCGGGAAGAAGCTTGAAGTGGCACATGGATGAGGAGTACTTTTCAGAAAGATTCAATATTCTGAATGGTCACTATGATTACTGTATTATTCAGGAATGTGCGCATCCTATGACAGAGTTTGAGGATACAATCAAGTATACTCATGAGATTATAGAGTTATGTAAGAAAGTGAATACAACTCCAATCATTTTTGAAACATGGGCTGAGAAGGATAAGCCAGAAAACCAGCTGGAGATGAATCGTAGATATAGAAAGATTGCTGAGGATGAAGGCGTGAAGCTGGCCCCTATTGGAGAAATCTGGAGCAAGGTTCTGAAAGAATTGGTAAATGAACCTGATGCAGATTTGTATTACAAAGATGGAGCCCACGCATCAAGCATAGGCGATTATCTAGTGGCAATGACTCTTACAAAGACAATCACAGGAAAGCTTCCAGATGTAAGCTTCAGAGAGGCATTTGATTTCACACTACCAGATGACGCTTGGAATCATGTAAAATTATCTGTAGAAGATGAAGGAATTACTATTCCAGAAAACATAGCATCAATTATTAGAGATAATATTGAGAAGGCATTTGCATAGAAGCAGATTCCATAAGCAAGGGGGAGAAAATGTTTGAGGTATTTTTTATAGTGCCCGTTGTTATAGTGGCGGGAGTGTGGCTTTACATATTGGTAAATGTGGGAAGCAATAGCAAAAACATATTGAGGGATGATATAGCCTGCGCAGACAGAAATACAGAAGATGCTGCCAAAAGTTCACTGCGGGTTGTTAGAATAATGGGAGCAGTATGGGCAGTAGTGGTTGCAGCAATTGTCATTTATTTTATGAACTCACACTCTCTAATTTTTGAATTTGAGGAGGGTGATTTATTCCTGTTGCTTATGGGGATTTTCTTTACAGTTCTGGGATTTGCCTTGGGAAGGGTATTTTCAGTAAGCAAAAACGACCCGCAGTATAAAGATATGAAGCTGGTAGGAAATATTTTTATGATTTCCTTTATGGGGGCAGGAATTATAATGCTGGCGATAGTTGCAGTGAATTGTGTTCAGCTGCCAGGTTAAGTGAAAGTTAAGTTAAAAAACTTGATGCATTTCTAATTCTAATGGACTACAATAATGACAATAGATGTTTTACAAAAGGGAGGACATTTTATGGGATTTTTAATTGTTGTATTAGTCTTAGTTTTGATTGCAGTTGGATTTGGAATCCGCATTGTACCACAGGGATACGTATTTGTCATTGAAAGACTTGGTAAGTATCACAACACATTGGTACCAGGTTTCCATGTAATCATTCCATTCATTGATCGTGTTGCAAAGCGTGTTTCATTAAAGGAACAGGTTGCAGATTTTCCACCACAGGATGTTATCACAAAGGATAACGTTATCATGAAAATCGATACTGTAGTTTACTTCAAGGTACAGGATCCAAAGCTTTACGCTTATGGTGCTGAGCGCCCAATCCTTGCTCTTGAAAATCTTACAGCTACTACACTTCGTAACTTAGTTGGTGAGTTGGAGCTTGACCAGACACTTACATCTCGTGACAACATCAACTCAAAGATGCGTGTTATCCTTGATGAGGCTACTGATCCTTGGGGTATCAAGGTAGGCCGTGTTGAGCTCAAGAACATCATCCCACCAGAAGAGATTCAGCGTTCAATGGAAAAGCAGATGAAGGCTGAGCGTGATCGTCGTGAGACTCTTCTTGAGGCAGAAGGACACAAGCAGGCATCAATCACTCGTGCAGAAGGTGATAAGCAGGCACTCGTTCTTAAGGCAGAGGCTGAAAGAGATGCTGCTATCGCAAGAGCAACAGGTCAGGCTGAGTCAATCCGTCTTGTATACGAGGCAGAGGCTCGCGGTATTGAAATGCTCAAGGAAGCAAACATGGACGAGCGAGTTCTTCTTATCAAGAAGCTTGAGGCTCTTTCAAAGCTTGGTGATGGCCGTGCTACAAAGATTGTAGTTCCTACAGATCTTGCAGGCGCTGCATCAGATCTTACATTCAAGACAGAGATGCTTGGTTTTGGCAACAACACTCCAGTAGACAAGGCTCCAGCATCAAAGCCAGTTGAAAAGAAGGCTGACCCTTGCTGCAATGATGGAGAGAAGAGCGCCACAACACAGCACTTCGCAACAACACATACAGATTTTGATGGACAGAACTAATCCTATAAATCATTAATAGAATGCAGAAAGCCGCACAGCACCGCTATGTTGTGCGGCTTTACAAATGTTTAAATGGAGAAATATATGAAAAAGAAATTAATAAGCCTGATACTTGTGGCATCGCTTTCGGCAGCTTTCATTGGATGCAAAAATGATGAGACAAAACCAGAGGAGGTCTCAGAGGAAAGCAAAGAAGCAGCAGAGGCTGAAACACCTAAGGAAGAAAATAAACAGCAGGATGATGAGTATTATTTTGAATCAGGATATAACACTGGTACTATCTATACCCTCGATGCTGATGGAAATAAATTAAACACCTACGATAGAGACGTCATTAACCAACTTTTAAATGACAATGGCTGTGATGAAGACGCAACAATTGAAGCAATACATGATGGAGTGATGTACTTAAGCCAGTACACATACGGCGATAATGGAGAAGGCCATTATAATTTTATAGCTCTGGATTTAGACAATGAGGAAGTGAAAGTTTTCTATGATATGGACCCAGATTGCTATGTATCTTATACAGATTACTACAACGGAAAGTTTTACATCGGCACATCAAATGGTGATGCAGGAAAGTTTAAAGAAATCTGTTTTGCACCATCTGATGGTCTAGAAATGACTGAAGATAAGGATGCAGAAACAGAAATTGATGGATATGCAGTAGATACAAATTATACTGGCAGAGGAAATAGTATTGCTAGAGAAATAGATATGTTCGGCTATGTTACATTGACATCATATGACTATGAAAATAATCAGTTTGCAACTATGGATGTCGATGGAAATATCACTGAGCTTGATGACCTTAATGATGAGGCGTCATATATGATGGCATATAACGATAAGTGCATCATATATAGTGTTGATGGTGAAGATTATAACAACACAATATTTATTTACAATATTGAAACTGGTGAAGCAAAGCAGTTTGGCGATGCCGAGAAAGTCGTTTTGCTTGGAATAACAAAGGACAAGATATATTACACAAACGTGGTCGAAACAGACCAGTACAACGTATATACAACAAAGATTAGCGAGTATGATGTAAATACAGAAAGCTATAGCAAAATTGCTGAAACAGAGTTCGTTCCAGGAACTACTGCTTGCAATGATGTAGTCTTTAGCGCAGGAGCACCATACCTAGTTAAAATGGATGGCGCTGATGCAAAATGGTATAGAGTTGATGGACAGGACAAGCTTACAGATATCGATGCTGTAAAAGATACAGTCCAAGCCTTTGAATATGGAACAGTAATCTATGGAACAAGCAATTATGTTTGCCCATACTGCGGCACACCGCTTTATTCATGCTATGCCGAGACACTTGTATTAGCAAATAAATATTCACCAGTGGCAGACCAGATTAATGCAAAGCTAAAAGAGTATATGGATGGTCAGGTTTCCTATGAACCTGTGTCAGTGACAGAAGCAGTTGAAACTGATTGCCAAGATCATAAAGAATATCCGGATATGTATCATGAGACAGATTCATACAACGTATCTGGTGCAAATATTATTAATGATAGATACCTTGTTGTAGATTTTAATGGATATTGGTATGGTGGCGGCGCCCACGGCATGCCTAGCATGTACGAGTACATCTTTGATTTGCAGACAGGCGAGGAGCTGACATTTGCTGATTTCTATAAAGGCACTGAGGAAGAGTTTAAGACCTTGGTCGCTGAGAAGGTTCGCCAGGATTATTTGGAAAATAGTACAGATGGCGATAATGGCGGATACTTTGCAGCCACAGACCAGGATGCCTATGACACTGCATACGAATATGCATCAATAAACTCAGGAAATGTTGCGTTCCAGGATGATAAGGTCCTTGTATATTTCTACCCTTATGATTTAGGTTCCTATGCAGATGGATTTAAATTCTATGAGTTCACATACCAGGAGCTATTTGGAACAGCTACAATGGTTAGATAATCAGTTAAGTAGTAAAATTGTACTTATTCAAATACAATGTGAGTATTATTATACTACCTATTGACAAGCGATATAATAATTATTATTATGATTACAGTTCTTAGATAAGGAGAGAAAAATATGAACAAAGGACTTAGAAAGATTTACGACGAAGTAGGTCAGGCAACAGGTTTACGCATAAACGAACAAACAGAAATCCTAATGGGCGAAACAAATGGATTCCATCTAAAAGTTGATATGACAAACAACAATTACATGGTATATGCTTCAGTTCGTAAGAACGGTCAGCTTCCAGACAAGGAATTGTTAAAGAGCATTTGCAAAGCAAATAAGGGCATGATGTCTCTTGGCGTTCAGGGTAATTATGTAATTGCAACTGTCAGAGGTATGACCACTAAAAATGTCATCGCTTACCTTACCAACGCAATCAAGGCTTTGACAGAAGCGTTCAACATGTACGGTTTCGAGGATGTTTGCGAATCTTGCGGCAAGCCTCACACAAACTTAGGCAGCTATTGCGTATCAGGTAGCGTATCATTCCTCTGCGATGAGTGCTACACACAGGTGACACAGTCATTGCAGCAGAGTGAAGTAGAAATGAGCAACACTAAAGAAAGTGTTGTTGCGGGAGTTGTAGGAGCTTTCCTTGGTTCAGTTATCGGCGTGATAACAATCATTATTCTTGGTCAGCTGGGTTATGTTGCAGTTATTTCTGGTCTCGTTATGGGTGTATGTACTGTAAAGGGATACGAAATGTTAGGTAAAAAGATGAGCACAAAGGGCATCATCATTTGTGCAATCGTTATGATCATCATGACATACTTCGGAGAGAAGCTTGATTGGATGATCACCATGATGACAGAGGCAGACTTCTCTTTATCAGAAGCTTCCTTCTATTTCTGGGATATTTTGGAATACGCAGATGCAACATCAACATTCATTGCTGATCTTGCTCTTGTATACCTCTTCACAGCAGGTGGCGCAGTTCCAACAATCATGAATGTTATCAAGGCTAGAAAGCAGGCATTCACTTCTTATCAGATTGGCTAAATATCGGGATTAACGAAAGAGTCTATCTACTTAGTTAGATGGGCTCTTTTTTTGGTTACAATTTTTTACTTAACCCTTGACGAAAAAATTCAATCGTGCTATAAGTGTATTAGAACACGTAATACAGTGTCACACACATACCTAGTAGGGGAGGTATTAGATGATTCAGTTAAACTACCGAGATTCGAAGCCTATATACGAGCAGATAAAAGATGGGCTTCGACGCCTTGTAGTATCTGGTGCGGTAAAGCAGGATGAAAAGTTGCCTAGTGTAAGGGAGCTTGCTACCAACCTGTCAATAAATCCAAATACTATTCAGAAGGCGTATCGAGAGCTAGAGCAAGAAGGTTACATCTACACGATTGCTGGCAAGGGAAGCTTCGCTGCACAGCGAGCTGACGTTGCATCAGGGAGGAATGAAGAATTGATGAAAGAATTCGATGAGATTGTAAAAGAACTTCTGTATCTGTGCGAGGATAAGGACATCCTTATCAAACGTATTGAAGAGCTTGCGAAGGGAGGGACTGACAATGATACAGGTAAATAACGTTACTAAAAAGTTTGGCGATTTTGCAGCCCTTGATGGGTTAAACATGCATGTTGAGCGCGGCGCCATCTATGGTCTTGTAGGTCCAAACGGCGCTGGTAAATCAACAATCATTCGCCATCTTTGCGGTGTATATAAACAGGATGCTGGTGAAATCACAATCGATGGCAAGCCAGTATATGAAAACACTGAGTTGAAAAAGATTTTCACTGTAATTCCAGATGATATTTTCTATTTCACTCAGGCCAACACAATGGATATGATGAAATTTTACAAGGACATGTATCCAAAGTTTGACGAAGTACTATTCAAGAAAATCATGAATTGCTTCCCAGCTATCAACCCAAAGAAAATGGTTCGTACACTTTCAAAGGGTATGCAAAAGCAGGTTGCATTTATGCTTTCCATTGCAGCTCGTCCAGAGCTTATGATTTTGGATGAGCCTGTGGATGGTCTTGATCCAGTTATGAGACGTCAGATTTGGAGCCTTATCATGTCTGATGTTTCCGAGAATGGACTTACAGTTTTGGTCAGCTCACACAACCTTCGCGAGTTGGAGGATGTATGTGACCATGTGGGAATCATGAATAATGGAAAGATTCTCATCGAGCGTTCACTTGATGAGTTGCAGACATCTATCACAAAGATTCAAATCGCATTTGATGGTGATATGCCTGCCCTCCCACCAGAAATAGAAGTGCTTAAGAAGATTACAAATGGACGAGTACACACACTTATTGTTAAGGGCGAGCCTAGAGCAGCCGAGCGAGCAATCGGTGCACTCAATCCACTTTTGATGGATGTGCTTCCACTTACATTGGAAGAAATCTTTATTTATGAGTTGGGAGGTGAGAACTATGCAGTCAAAGACATCATTTTTTAACATGGCTTTGTTTAAGAAAAATCTTAGTAGGACTTGGATAGTGGGACTGTTATACTTCATCGCCTTATTACTCATGATTCCTATATCATTTGTGCTTACCATGGCTGGTTTTGATGATTCGTGGTACTTCGAATCAGGATACACACGCGAAATCATGCTTTATCAGCATATGCAATATGTACCAAAGGCAGGTCTGGCACTTACGGTAGCCATTGTAGCCACAGGCATTACATTCTGGTTCTTATTTAACAAGCGCGACAACTACATGATGCACGCATTTCCTGTTAGCAGAAAGAGCTTGTTCTTTACAGGATTTACAACAGCATCAATTGTGAGCCTTGTGCCACTTGTAGTAAACAGCATCATCATGACAATCGTTGCCTTTGTTGAAAAGGCACCAGCTATAGATGCTATTTGGTATTGGACATTGATAGTTGCAGTTGCAACAGAGCTGTTTATCTCAATAGCAGTTTTCTCAATGATGACATCTGGTCAGATTATTACAAGCGTAGTATTCTACTTCATCTTCTGTTACTTATATACATTGATGGAAGTTGCATTTAGAATCACAGCATCATTCCTGATGTTTGGTATGTCATCAGCATTGTCTGATTTAGACTCATCAATGCTTACTCCGGCTTTCTTCATCAGCGCAAATTGTGGAGTAAACGCAGTTGTCGACACAGATGATTATGGCAAACTTATAGGCTTCTCATATGAATTGACTGGAGCCAAATATCTTGCTATTTATGCAGTAGCAGCAGTAGTGATTACATTCATCGCTTACATGCTTTACAAATACAAGAAACTTGAAACAGTACACGATTTCATTGCCGTACCATTCCTCAAGCCAGTATTTACTGTTGGAATGTCATTCTTCATTTCAATGGTTGCAGGTGGATTTGTTGCAGAAATGATTAATGCGGCAAAAACACTTACATACAGCACAAAGTTTGCTATCGCTATCGTATCGGCCATTATCGTAGGATGCATACTTTTCTACGCGACACAGATGATGATAGAGAAGACTGTACGAGTATTCTCAGCAAAGAAGTTTATATACTGCGCAGGTTATTCTGCAGCAGCTTTGGTAGTTCTTCTTTGCCTTAGACTTGATGTATTCAAGGTTGAGAACAAAGTGCCAAATGCAAATGACGTTGAATGGGTTGGTTTCAACTGTGATTACGCTATGGTATTTACTGACGAAGACGAAATAGGCACAATGATTGAGCTTCACAAGGGATTCCTTGAGGACAAAAAGGAGCTTCGTGATGTAAACGTGCTTTACTCAGATGTACCTGGCAACTCATTTACAATCAAATACAAGCTCAAAAATGGTAAGACCATTGTCCGCGACTATTCAGTTGTAGACACAGAATCAGAAGAGGTTAGCGCACAGTATGTTGCAGCTACAGAGCCAATCCTTGATTTTGTAAATTCACCAATCCAGATTAAAGAGCATATCATCGGAAACATATACGATGATTGCACAATCACAGAGATGAGCTTCAGTGGCTACCTCTATGATGAAGGCCTTGACGATTTTTACTCTACATACGTAGATTTTGATTATCTTACAGACCGTGAGAAGCAGGAAAAATTCGCAAGAGTTTACGAAGCATTATTGAAGGACGTAGATGACGGCAAAGTATTCACTACAAGCTTTGGCACTGACTACTACAATAACGAAGACAAACTATACAACGACTTCAGCTTCACAATCCAGAACAAGAAGACTCCATACTTCTCAGACACAGACTTCTTCTGGGGCTACGAATACGCAAGCTCATATGTTAGATATGAGCAAAGCATATACGTACAGCTCTCACGAGACTGCACAAACACATTGCAGGCCCTCAAAGAAGAAGGCTTCTACACCGATGATGAGGAAATCCTCACATACGGCGAGTATAACCAGCGTATGGGTTATGACTACTATTAAATTGCTTACATCTTAATTCTCTATCCGATACAATTCTCTAACAGCCCCAGGGACCTCTCACCCCTGGGGCACTTATTTTGCCCAAATCCCGCCGCCCCGCCTGGATAACTGTGGGGCCCTCATCCCTCCCTATCGTTATACAAAGAACCTCCCTCCCCTCGGCACTTCTAACGCTGCTGTTGGTAGGGTGGGCAGACACACACTATTTATAAGTATTAATCTCCACAGCAAGCTTAGGAATAATTGCCGCGACATTTGTAGTGAGCCTAGAAAATTAGAAAGGGATATTTTGCGATGAATAGGCGTGAGGCGCCACGGACGGCGCCGAGAGCCCGACAACGAAACGGACTGAGTTAAAGGGCGGCGCCTAATCATTCAAAATCCCCTTTCATAATTTTCTTGGCAAACGGAGTATGAGCGCAATTATCCTAAGCCTTGTGTGGAGACTAATACGTAGACTTCAAGTGTCTGCCCTCTACCCACAGTGGCGGGATGTACTTTTTTCAGAAAAATTTGAAAAAAATTTAAAAATACTCTAAAGTTTTGATTGGGAGTACCGATAAATGAGTTGTAAAGAAAAGTGTATCTAGAATTAATGTGACATAAAACGACGTAAACACAGGGAGGAAAGGAGTGTGGCGATATGCGTATAGAGGCTTACAACCAGGTAGCTCAGCTCTATCAGACATCAAACACTAAAAACACATCACAGGCTGCAAAACAAAACAGCATGGGTCGCGATGAGGTTCAGATTTCATCTACTGGTCGTGATTTTAATGTTGCAAAGGCAGCAGTATCTGAGGCTTCAGATATCAGAGAGGATCTTGTAGCTGATATTAAGGCTAGAATTAAGGCTGGCACTTATGAAGTTAGCACAGAGGACTTTGCTGATAAGCTTATGTCTCAGTTTGGTTCTATTCTTTAGTTTTGTGAGGGAAAAGCGTGGCTAGTTTACTGGATGAATTGATCCTAACTATGGATGGTGAAAGGTCGAAATATGAAAAGTTAATTAATCTTAATGGAGAAAAGAAGGATTCTATTATCCATAAGAAGCTTGACGTACTTGAAGCTATTACCATTCAGGAGCAGGCCATTGCAGACTCCCTGCTTAAACTGGAGGATAAACGCGCCCATTTGTTGAAGAGTATTGCTTCGGTGATGGGGCATGATGGTGAGCAGGTTACTGTTTCATGGATGATAAATAATCTGGCTAACCAACCTGTAGAGCAGGAAAGGCTTACTGTAGCACGCGATCAATTGGTAAAGGTTGCTGATGAAGTTCAGGTGCTGAATTTTCAGACGCAGAACTTGTTGAAGCAGGCAATTGAAATGGTGGAGTTTGACATTACTCTTATTAAGAGTGTGAAGCAGGCACCACAGACAGCGAATTACGGAAAAGATGCTACAACTACAGGCGAAATATTAGGTAATATACGATTTGATGCTAAACAGTAGGAAAAGGATGTCCTTAAAGTTTTAGTAAGACTTTGGAGGATAGACTATGGCTAATAGTTTTGGAAGCTTATATGTTGGGGCATCAGGCCTACAGTCAGCATCACATGGATTAAATACAACTGCAAACAACCTTTCTAACGTAAATACTGAGGGGTATGTACGTGAGCAGGTTGTTTACGAAGACAGAGATTATAGAAAAATAGGAAATGCATCGGTCAGCACACAGTACGCTGGCCTTGGTGTGCAGGTAGGAACAATCGTCCACGCTCGCGATATCTTTTTAGATAAAGCTTATCGCTCAGAGAATGGACGATATTCTTTTTATAGCGCTAGTTCAGAAGCAGTGCAGGAGGTTCAGACACAGCTTCAGGAGACCCAGGGCGAGGCTTTCAAGCAGGCAATTGCCGATTTTGAAGAGGCATTTGAGGAGTTCGCCAAGGATCCTTCTGATACAGTTAATCAGAATCTTGTATTGCAGAAGGCTAGTCTTTTTTTGTCTAGAGCTCAGGCTGTAGAGGATGGATTTGAAGATTATCAGACTATCATCAACTCAAAGATTCAGGAAGATTTGGAAACAATCAACGATATCGGAAAGAAGATAGTCGATTTAAATAAAAGAATACAGGCAATTGAAGCAGCTGGTGTTGAAAAGGCCATGGACCTTCGCGATACCAGAGATTTGCTTTTGGATAAGCTTTCAGGCCTTACAAAGATGAGCTACCGTGAGGATTACAATGGAATAGTTCATGTTGAAATCGAAGGTGTTGAGTTTATCGATGAAAATAACTACTACGAAGTAGGTATTTTAAAAGATAAGAAGACAGGCTTCATCACACCTTACTGGCCTCAGCTTTCAGATATTGTAAGCGAGGATGATGAGTCTCTTAACACATATTATCCTATTTTCAATTTAGGAAATGTAAGTGCTGAAAGAGATACAGATAAGGGTGAAATAAAGGCCCTTCTTCTTGCAAGAGGAGATAGCTGGAGCAATTACCTTGGATACTGCGATGAGAATGGCAATGCCATTTCCGCTGATGTGTACGAGGATGGAATTGCAAACTCTATCATGATGAATTCAGAGGCAGAGCTTGATACATTGATTCATAGATTGGTAGTTGATATCAACAATATCTACAGCCCACTTACATCAATGTCATCTGCATTAGGAGATGTTACAAACGTTTCCTACACATATGTAAACGAAGAGGGATATCAGGTTACAGTCAACCCAACAGATGCCCAGATGAAGAACATCCAGGTTATGGATGAGGCAAATTGTTCAGTTGGATCTGATGGAGAGCTCCCACCACGTGAGTTGTTTGTAAGAAATGGTTGCAGCCGCTATACAACAGCGACAATCACTTACACAGACGCAAATAATGAGACTCAAACAAAGACGATATATCTTTACAACGAAGAGGATATTACAGACACATCAAAGTGCTACACCCTCAAATCTTTGACAGTTAACGAAGATTTGATTAAGCAGGAATCCTACATTCCACACAATGTTTACAAGGACCAGACACAGGTTGATATGACACTTGGTCAGAATCTTAGTGCTATTTGGAACAAGACAGATTTCAATTTGAACCCAAGCGATACAACACCATGTGGATACAACGGATTCTATGTAAAGTGGATTGGTGAAGTTGCCAACACAGGTAGCGTTTACTCCAGCACAGAGAAATCGCTTGAAGGCACAAAGGAAGAAATCGAGTTTAGCCGTCAGGGTGTTATCGGAGTATCTTCAGATGAAGAGCTTACAATAATGATTAAATATCAGTCAGCTTATAACGCAGCTAGCCGATATATAAACGTAGTAAATGAAATGATAGAACATCTGCTTACATCATTGTAAAGCAGGAAAGGGAATAGCTTATGTCATCAACATTCTTTGGATTGACAATTGCATCTTCTGGACTGAATACAGCTCAGGCTCAGATCAATACAACTGCAAACAATATCTCCAATGTAAACACCACTGGATATAGCAAGCAGGTTGTAAACACAGTTGCATCATCTGCACTTCGAGTTTACCAGGCATATGGTACAACCGGTACAGGTGTTGAGGTTGAGTCTGTAACTCAGAGCCGTGATTTATATTACGATGAGAAATACTGGAACAACAGCACAGCTTTGGGCTTCTACGAGAAAAAGCAGTACTACATGAATCAGATTCAGGATTATTTCAATGAGACTAACAAGGAATCTGGATTCACCACTATCTACACAAAAATGTTTAACGCCATGAGCACTCTTCAGGGAAGCCCTGGTGACGATACAGTTAGAAAGCAGTTTATTTCTACTGCAAAGCAGCTTACAGAATACTTCAACCAGTTATCCACAAAGCTGCAGGATTTACAGAACTCTATCAACGATGAAATCAAGACTGCTGTTGATGATATCAACGCTGTTTCAGAAAAGGTGGCAATCCTTACAAAACAGATTAACGTAATCGAGCAGGGCGGTGGCCGTGCCAACGAACTTCGAGATCAGCGTTCACTTTTGATTGATAAGCTTTCAAAGATTGTTGATGTTAAGGCAGTTGAGACACCAGTTACAAATTCAAACAACCCTGATATGTACACAGGTGCAACCTACTTCCAGGTATACATCAACGGCCAGCAGCTTGTAGACACATACGAGTACAACAGACTCAAGGTTGTATCAAGAGAAACTGACCAGATGTATAATCAGTCAGATATCGATGGTCTTTACGACATTGTTTGGGAAGAGGATGGAAATGCATTTAATGCTACTCCAAGCTCAAGCGGTGGTGAGCTGAAGGCCATGTTTGAGGTTCGTGACGGAAACAATAACGAAAACTTACATGCAACAGTTTCATCTGCAACAGCAACTTCTATCACAGTTACAAACCTTAGCATCACTGATATAAACGAGTTCAACATGCCAAAATGTGGACAGATAAGCACAAACAACATGTTGTTCAGCTATCAGAGTTTTGACTTCACAACGGATTCAAAAGGCAATGTAGTTTCTGTCACATTCAATTTGGATGATGCAGATGCCATCACAAGCGATGTGGCTAGCAAACTTGTAGGCCGTTCACTTCAGGTTGGTGATGATGTGGACTACATGGGTATCCCATATTATCAGAACCAGATGAACATGTTCCTGAGAAACTTCTGCCAGAAGTTTAATCAAATTGAGCAGAGTGGTGTTGATTTAGATGGAGAAGCAATGACCGCATTCTTTATCGCAAAGGATGATTTGGATTCCATCATCGAGCACCAGATGAGAGACGAGCTTGTAGATACAGTAAAAGACACAGATGGAAATGTAGTATCTGTCACAGGAAAAACATTTTCAAATTCTGATGAAACATATTATTTAATGACCGCCGGCAACGTATCCATCATCAAGGAAACTGATAAGGATGCAAGAAAATTTGCCACAACAACACAGGAAAACTTCACATCAGGTGTTGATGCAGCAGACCTGGTTGTTGAGCTTCAGAAGCTTCAGAGTAAAACAACAATGTTCAGAGGCGGCGGTGGTGATGCATTTCTTCAGTGTATCTACGCCGATGTAACAATCGACACACAGGAATGCCAGATTTTCACAACAAACTTTACCAACATCCAGTCTTCAATTTCTCAGCAGAGAATGTCAGTTGCGGGTGTTGATGAAGATGAAGAGGCTTTGGACTTAATCAAGTTCCAAAACGCATACAACCTAGCATCTAAATGTATTTCCGTATTTTCCGAAATATATGATAGGTTGATATTGAATACTGGGGTATAAGGAGGATATTTTTAAAGCTTTAGCTTGAAAAATGTTCTCCCACGACACATCCTTATTGCCGTAGGCAATCCTGGATGGATGTGTCTTCACGTAACATGTAATTATTTAAAGTTAGTTAGTAACTAACGGGTTAGAGGTATTAATTATGAGAGTAACTAATAAGATGATAATGAACAATTCAGCTTCGAATATTAACAGTGCGAAAGAGGTAGTCAACACTAGAAACAAGCAGATGACATCTCAGAAGAGAATTGACAAACCATCAGATGATCCTGTAATTGCTGTTCGTTCGCTGAGACTTGCAACAACATTATCTCAGGTATCACAGTATTATTCAAAGAACATCCCTGATGCAAATCAGTGGCTTGATATTACTGAGACTGCTCTCATTAATATCAACGATGTTGCTACAGACTGCAAGACAATCTGCGTAGGCGGTTCTACTGACTCTTACAACAGCCAGAGCGATAGAAAGACAATGCTTACTCAGCTTGAGTCCCTTCAGAAGGCACTTTTTGCAGAGGGTAACGCCGACTATGCAAACCGTACTGTTTTCACAGGATACAGAACAAACTCAAATCTTACATTTACAGAGGATGAGACACAGACAAAATATCGAATCGACCAGACTCTCAGCGTTGAGGATTTAATGGAAGAGCACAGATATTATTCTGGAAATGTAGTTGTTCCTACAACAGAGGCAGAGGTTATTGCACCACAGAATAATGCTGCATTGATTTCAGACATCACAGAGACAGACTATTACAGACTTCGTATAAACTACAAGGATTTAGATTCAATCGGCAGCATCAACATCAAGTATGAAGATGGAACCGAAATACCTTTCACATTTACAGAGACAAATGGTGTGTTTGATAACACTACTGCTCAGACAAATGCCGCAAGCGGATTTACACTTACAGTGTATGACAACGAGACAGATTGGGCTGCAGCAGATGCTGAAAATATAAAGCGTGTTGACGACACAAGCATTGTTGTAATCAAGGAAACTGGTGAAATCATCTTCGGTGATACAGTTGCTTCTACAATCAAAACAAACAAGGCTGAGGTTTCAGTGCAGTACGACAAGACTGGATTCAACGAGGGTCAGCTTCGTCCAGAATATTACTATAACTGCACCAAGATGATTGACAACACAGGTGCAACACTTACATCTAACAATGAATACACAAAATTCGATGCAAATGGAAACGTTATCCACTTTGATATCGAATATACAATAGCTGCAAATCAGACTATCGCAATCAACACCGAGGCTTCAGATGTTTTCGACAGCTCGCTTCAGCGCGACATTGATGAAATGATGAATGCGGTACAAAGAGTTATCGCTGCATACGACAAACTTGATACAATCAAGGGTATGAAGAGTGAAACTCAGTATGCTTCTGACGAGGATCAGGAATGGCTCGACAAGTGGGAAGAAGCAGCTCAGAAGGAATATGATTACTATAATAACAATATGAGAAAACTTTTTGACTCAGAAATAGGCAATATTCAGTCATATTGTGATAAAATAACATTAGCTTTAACTGATTTGGGTTGTAAGGAGCAGTCTTTAGACCTCACAAAGGTTCGAGTAGGTGATCAAAGAGAGACTGTTCAGCAGTTACAGACAGAGAATGATGATGTAGATCTATCCCAAATCATCATCGACTACACAGCAGCTTACACCGCATATCAGGCTTCGCTCACCGCAGCAGGAAAGCTGGGTGATTCGACATTACTAAATTACATCTAAAAAGGAGAAGGGATAATGCAGGTAAAAACTAGACTGTTCGGCGAAATTGAAATTGCAGAAGAAAAAATCATCAATCTCATCCATGGTCTTATTGGTTTCCCAGACATGAAGAGATACACACTCATTTTCGACGAAGAGAAGAAAGACAAAGGTAATATCATGTGGCTTCAGTCACTTGATGAGACAGACTTTGCTATGCCAGTAATGCTGCCTCACGTGGTTAAGCCAGACTATGCACCTGAGCTCAACGTTGATGCACTTGAGCAGCTTGGCGAGCTCACAGCAGACAATACTTACATGCTTGTCACAGTCAGAGTACCAAAGAACCCTAAGGAAGCATCGATTAATCTTAAGGCACCTATCATCATCAATACAGACACAAACATCGGTGACCAGATTATCATCGAGGGCAATGAGCCAGTACGCTACCTTATTCATGACGCAATACATGGAAAGGATGGTGAGTAACGATGTTGGCATTAACAAGAAAAACAGGCGACGCTATCATGATCAACAACAACATCGAGATTACAGTCCTTGAGGTTCGCGGTGATCAAGTAAAGATCGGTATTTCAGCTCCAAAGGAAGTATCTATCTACAGAAAAGAAGTATACTTAGAAATTCAAAAAGAAAACGAGGAAGCACAGGCAATCAGCATGGACGACCTGGAAGCACTCAAGAATTTACTTTAGTAAGGATAAATCCAGCAACTGCGGTTGCTGGATTTTTTTGAAAAATTTTTAAATTCTCTATAAACTTTAATATCCCACCGGTCGATATAGCAATTAGAAAACTAATAATTTCCCATAGTACAAGGATGTATATTGTCCAAACGGAGTTTAGAATGGGACTAAATTCCCTTGGGCGTAAGGAGGAAAACAATGAAAATAGGCGAAGTAAGTAGTGCAGTTAGCAACTACCAGGGACAGGGAAGTTCAGCAAAAGCGGCGCCAGCACAAGCAGTGCAAAAAGATAATGCTATAGTTGATTTTTCAGCTGCTGTAAAAGAAAGCAAAGCTGCTGAATTCGAGAATAGAAATTATTCTACAAACCCTGAAATCGAAGATGAGGAAAATTCTTCAAAGCAGGCATCTTCTTCTTTGAAAGAAGCTGTAGAAAAAATTAATTCTGCACAAGGAAATGCAGAGGCTGTATTTGGTATCCATGAGGGAACAAATCGCGTAATGATTAAGATGGTCGACAAAAGGACAAAGGAAGTCATTAAGGAATTTCCAGCAGAGCAGACACTTGACCTTATTGCAAAGGCATGGGAGCTTGCAGGAATCATGGTCGATGAGAAGAGATAGGAGGTAGGGTTATGCCTATTAGATTATCTGGTTTGGCTTCGGGCTTAGACACCGAGGCGATTGTAGGTGCCCTCGTATCTGCATACAGTTATAAGAAAGACAAATATGTAAAGGCGCAGACAAAGCTCTCATGGAAACAGGAAGCTTGGAGCACCCTTAATAGTAAAGTATATAGTTTGTATACTAGCGTTGGTACTATGCGCTATTCTTCAAACTATACAGCAAAAAAGACTACAGTTAGCGATACCTCTAAGGCTACAGCAACAGCCAGTGGTAGCGCTATTAATGGTACCCAGTCACTTGAAATCACTCAGCTTGCGAAGACTGCTTTTATCACAGGTGGAGAGCTTGATGGATCAGTTACTGGCTCATCAACTATGGTTTCACTTGGAATAAAGAACAGCAATGCATTAGATAAAGCAAGTATCGCTGTAAGAACAGGTACTAAGACTACAAACATCGAGATCGATAGCTCTATGACTATCAATCAGTTTGTAAATAAGCTTAATGAAGCTGGAGTTATTGCCAATTTCGATGAGAAGAATCAGCGTTTCTTTATCAGTTCAAAAACGTCTGGTAAGGAAGGTGATTTCTCTATTTCTGCAAATAGTTCACAGGGACTTAGCGTGTTAAATAAGCTGGGATTGATGTCTAACACTGAAATTGAGGATATCACTAAAAGCACCAGCAACACTTTGGCTAAGAAGCTCTTTGATTTTACAACTGCAAAAAATTACTATGACCTGTCAGATACAAAGAGTCTGTTAGCAAAAATCAAGGAATATAAAAATGATTCATCAGCTACAGCAAACACTGAGTATGATGAAATTGTTTCATATATCGCAAGCGATACTGATAAATTTGGCGCAGTAGATTGGTCGACTATTTCAGAGGACGATTTATCTACATTAGCTACAAAGCTTTATAACTCTGCAACATACGACACAACAGGAACAAAGAGTACGGCTATTACAAGAACTCTTAAGTTCTCGGTTGGCGAAGGGGACGATAAAAAAGAGTACTCATTCCAGAAGAATCTTGAGGGCTGGAAAGAGTTGCTTGCAGAAATAGGTGACAGTACAGATGAAGATGTTGTTGCCCTCGGAGATTATCTGAACAAGACATTTGCAGGGGAAGTGTACAAGACAGAGACCACAGATGCTGGAATTCAAGTATTGAAGTTTGGTACTGATGGCGAAATAGATTGGTCTGAGATTGCTGGTGACTCTGATAAATTAGAAGCATTGGCAAAGCAGATTTATTCTAAATCAACATATGATATTTCTAATGATGCAACATATCAGGAGATTTCAAAGTCTATCAATGAAATCAGAGATGGGTATGTGGCAGTAGCTGAGGCAAAAGCTCTTCCAGCTACTACATCAGAAGAAATCGCAATTAGATCCGCTAAAATGCAGGCTGCTCAGGAGCAACTTGATGCTGCATTAGCTGACCCAACAAACCAAAAGTGGAAGGAATATGTAGAAACTAATTTTGGTGTAAAGAATTCAGCTTATGATAGTAGCTACAGCGACTTCTGGATTCAGAGCGATAACCTTGAGTTAGTCCAGAGTGTATTCTACAGAGTAGATTTGGCTGCTAATGTTACAGCAGGAAATATGGAGCTTGATAACTCAAATACTGCAACAAAAGTTAAAGGGCAGGATGCAAGTATCGAATTAAACGGCGTTACTTATACATCCAATACAAATTCAATCACTGTAAATGGTCTTACAATTGAGGCGATGGCGACGACTCCAGATGCAATATCTGTTACAGTTGCAAATGATACAGATGCTCTCTATGACAAGGTGAAGGATTTCCTTACATCATATAACAACTTGATGAACGAGATGCAGAAGCTTTACAATGCAGATTCTGCTAAGGACTACGAGCCACTTACAGATGATGAAAAGGCAGAGATGTCTGAGACAGAAATCGAGAAGTGGGAGCAAAAGATTAAGGATTCACTTCTTCGTAGAGATACAAGTTTGAGCGGTATCATTTCTGCAATGACTATGTCAATGATGTCAGTGTACGAGGTAAATGGCGAGAAATTATCATGGTCTACATTCGGTATCCATACACTTGGTACATTAAATGCAGAAAAGAACGAAGGCTATGCATACCATATCGATGGTGACTCAGAGGATAGCAAAACATCTGGTAATGAAGAAAAGCTCCGCGCAGCATTAGCTGAGGATCCAGATAGAGTTATTGAATTCTTGAAGCAGATGACATCTGGCCTTTACAAGTCGCTGGATGAAAAGATGAAATCTACGGCAGTTAAATCGGTTTACACTGTTTACAATGACAAGGAAATGGCATCTGAGTACTCGAACTACAGCTCATTGATTAAGACATGGACTGATCGTGTTCAGGACATGGAAGACGCTTATTATAAGAAATTTGCCGCAATGGAGTCTGCGTTGGCTACATTACAAAGCAATTCTTCTTCAATATCATCACTATTAGGTGGTTGATAGTAAGTAATACAATATTAGATTTTTGGAGGCGGTACTATGACACCAACAAATGGTTATGATGCATACGCAAAAAACAGAATACTTACAGCTAGCCCTGCTGAGTTAACATTGATGCTATATGAAGGAGCAATCAAGTTTTGTAACATAGCAATCGTAGCTTGCGAGAATCACGATATTGAGAAAGCACACATCAATATCAGAAAGACAGATAGAATTATCGAAGAGTTTGAATTGACTCTCGATGAGAAATATCCTGTGGCAAAGGATTTCCATGCAGTGTATACTTATCTTAGGAGCTGCTTGAGACATGCCATGATCACCAAGGACCCAGCACAGCTCGAGGAAGTGCTTAAGCACCTTCGAACAATGCGAGACACTTGGAAGGATGTAATGAAGCTCACCGCCAACGGCAAAAAGCTAGACGGTACTTCAACAAATATAGCAGGTTAAAGGATGGCCCCTCACACGAGGGGCTGTCTTTATGTGGAGGGTAAGCTATGCGCTTGCACTCGAGATAAAGTCTAGGAGGGAACCATGGATAACAGAGATTACGTAATAATGCTTAGAGAGTCGCTGGAAAAGAAGGCCGATATTCTTAGAGTTCTTCTTATTAGAAACAAGGAACAGGAAGCCATTCTTAAGGATCCTAATTCCACTCCAGATGATTTAGAGAAAAACATGAACATGAAGGCTGAGCTCATCGATAGAATCGTAATGCTTGACGATGGCTTCCAGCAGCTGTTCAACAGAGTGAAGGCCATCCTGGACGAGGACCGCGCTTCTTACGCTGATGAAATCAAGCTCATGCAGGAGCTCATCAAAAAGGTCACAGACCTTACAGCAGATGTGGAGGCTACAGAATATCGCAACAAAGAGTACGCCAAGACACGCTTCGCCAATGTCAAAAAAGAAGCCCGCGAAATTAAAAGATCCGGCGATGTCGTTTCATCATACTACAAGCACATGATGAGCCCGCAAACCACCGCCGACCCAGCTTTTTTGGATAAGAAAAAATAAGGGTGGAGGAGCTCTTGACCGATGGGCTTCTGAGACTTATGTGGATACTAAGACCTTGCAGCAGTGCAAGGTCTTTTTTAATAGGCATAGATACTTGGTTAAGATTACTTTGTCACCCTGTGAAAGCTGATTAAAGTGAGGGCTGAAGTTTCTTTTGGGAAGTTAGCTTGGAAAAGGAAGCTAGGTTGAGAAAAGAATAGGCATAGATTTTTGAACTATGATTCTCTGTTATCCTGTGAAAGCTAAATAAAGTGGAGACTGTAGCTTTTTTAGAAAAAATTGAGTATAGAAAGATAGTATAAGAAAATAATAGGCATAGATACCTGGTTAAGATTACGTTGTCATCCTGGTGAGAGAAAAAGTTAAGTGAAAATCTCATATTTTTAGGCTTCACTTAAAAACTGAGTGAGCTGTTAAGTTTATATAAGAAAAAATGAAATAAACTTAAAATAGATTAAAATATTTGAATTAAAGTTAAGTTTATTTTATAAGTATGTATTTTCACTTAATAAAATGTGATGTGTGGTTCAGTTTATTTTTATTTTTGTAGAATAAACTTAACTTCGCTTCAAATCAAAACAAAAAAGTTAAGTGGAATTATATAAATCATATATAAACTTAACAGCAAGTTACGCTTTTAAGTGGAGATTAAGTAGATTTGAAATCCACTTAACTTTTTACTAATTTCTATATAAGTGAAAATGAAGAAGCATCAAATTCACTTAACTCGATCACTTTTTATCAGAGTGAGCCATCTGTTAGAGACAATGTGTATGCCATGTTCTGTAAAAAGTTAAGTGAATTTACAAGAATATAGTGAATCACTTACTAATATACAGAAGAGCCAAGCTCTGTCTTCGACAAGTGCAGATGAATAGGCATAGATGTTTGGTTAAGATTACTCTGTCATCCTGGTGAGAGAAAAAGTTAAGCGCATTTCACTGTAATGCTTATAAAGCTTACTTTTTTTCGAAAAAGTTGAGTGTATTCAGGCGGAATAGCAGAAACACTTATAGAATCTTACATATTATGAAAAGATGTTGAGTGGTTTTTAGAAATCTCAGAAATCAGCTTACCATCTCCGGCATAAAAGTTAAGTGCCTTTTACAGGATCGACAATAAGCACTTACATCTACGTAAGTGTTTTATCAACTGTAGCAGGATTCCACTTAACATTTCTAATATAAAGTAAGTTTTTTCAGGATGTAGGATAATTACGCTTAACTATTGGAACAAACAGGTAAGTGTTTTAAGGAGAAAATACAATATCGCTCAACAATTCATCTAATTTGATTTGGAAAACAAGAAGTAGATTACAGCAAGTATATAAGAATCCAGAAAATCCAGTTTTAAATCTCGAATTCCCCTTCCAAACCCCGCCAATTTACCCGCAAATTATGAGAATATAATAGATTTTATGGCAAATTTTACAAAAATTTCGTTATAAATTTTAACAAAAATAAAAGTCTTAGAAAGCCAGTAAAATCAAGGGCTCAGCGACTTTTTCCTATTGCACAAAAAATAAGAAAATTGGAACAAAATTAAATTTTTTTGCTTAAAGGGGTAAAGTTTTTTTGCCCCAGAACGATAAATAAGGTGTAAGGAACAATTGAACACAAAAACTTTACCTTACAAATCGAATTCGAATCTTTTTAAAAATCAAATTTAATAACCAGGCCAGACACGGATGTTGGGCTATCACAAAAAACGGATTTAAATGCTAAAAGGATTTAGCAGAATCTCATGGAGGAATTTATTATGGTAGTACAACACAACATGCAGGCAGCTAATGCTTCAAGAACATTGAACATTACAACTGATTCTCAGTCAAAGAGTACAGAGAAGCTTTCATCTGGATATAAAATCAACAGAGCAGCAGATGATGCAGCTGGACTTTCAATTTCTGAGAAAATGAGAAAACAGATTCGTGGTTTGACCCAGGCTTCTACAAACGCATCTGACGGTGTTTCATCAGTACAGACAGCTGAAGGTGCCCTCACAGAAGTTCACGACATGCTCCAGAGAATGAACGAGTTAGCAGTACAGGCAGCTAACGGAACAAACTCAGAGTCAGATCGTGATGATATCCAAAACGAAATTGATCAGCTTTCACAGGAAATCGATAGAATCGCATCTACAACAAAGTTCAACGAGACTTTCTTATTAAAGGGCGATATCGGATTAAAGAGAATGTATATCTCAGCTCATGATGCTGGTCTTGATGGAACACTTATCCAGAATACAACAAAGGCTACATTTACAATGGAATCTCTCGAAGCAGGTGAGAGATATCGTATCGGTGGTGTTCAGTATACAATCGGTGCATCTACAAATGAAGAGGCAGCAAAAGCTCTTCATCTTGAAGATAACTATGATGCTGATACTGATACATGGTCTATCGCAGCTGGTGATACAATTTCAATCGATGGAAAGACATATACAATCAACCCTGATAACGTAGGATCTGATGTAGCTAATGCAAAGGTAACAAATGCGTACCTAAATAAGCTTATCACTGAAGGTTCAGTTATTAAGTACAATGGTAACGAAGTACAGAGATTCTCTACATCATACAATGCTGAAACAGGTATCGATGATGCAAACGTTACACTTATCAAGGCTACTGCAGCATACAATATGGTAGCTACAGAGCTTAAGGCAGCATCTTCAGTAGGCGCAACAGATGGCGCAGCTGCAATCGTAGATAAAGATGAATCTGATGAGAACGGTGTAGGATCAGTTTGGGAAAAGGCTGAAATTACAAAGACAATCGGTGGTGAGACAACACCTACAAAGGTTACATCAATCAGCTTTACACTTACAAAGGGTTATGTAAACATCCAGAACGCACTTACACTTAACCTTCATGTTGGTGCTGACGCAGCCATGACAAACAAGATCAACGTTACTATCGAGGCTATGAACTCTAAGTCAATCGGTATCAACGGTATCAACGTATCCGATGCAACTGGTAAGGCAGCTACATACGCAATCGACGCTATCGCAGATGCAATCCAGAGAGTTTCAGCACAGCGTGCAGAACTTGGTGCTATCCAGAACAGATTAGAGCACTCAATCAAGAACCTCGACAACGTAGTTGAGAACACAGAAGCAGCAGAATCTCGTATCCGTGATACAGATATGGCTGACACAATGGTTGAGTACAGCAAGAACAACATCCTCCAGCAGGCTGGTCAGTCAATGCTTGCTCAGGCAAATCAGGCTACACAGGGTGTTATGAATCTTCTTCAGTAACCTAAGGTTTGAAAAACCATAAATAAAATGTCCCCACCTCTTTCACAGGGGTGGGGATGATTTTAAAAAGAAAATTGAATAGTAACTTTAAAATCGACTGCAACTCCTTCGAAAGAAGGATTTATAGAATAGAGGTAAGGCGTATGGCATATTTCACAAGAAACAAGATGTTAACAATGGTATTAGAGCTTTACACAGCAAACCATAGATTTGCACAGGGAAGTACAGGCGATGACGCAGCAGATTTACAGGTGCTCATCGGATGTCAGCAAAAAGCCTTAGTATTGGGAGAGTACCTGGAATCCATGGGAATGGATTACTCGGACATCGTTGAAAAGTTTGAAAAGTACTGCAATATGATATACGATATAAGTGAGAACTTGAGAGACACAGCATTGATTATGGATCACAAAGCCAGAATCGACATGGTTCTCAGCGATATCTTAAGTGAAATCGAAAATAGAATAATCGAAATTAGAAGTATCGATGTATATGACTTCAGAGGCTTGGTTGAAGCACCTGGCGAAAAGCTCATCGTTAGCAAGGAAATCAATCGCTTGATTGATAGCTGCCTCGGCAAGGTGGAGGGTCTCGTGGAAGGAGAGGAAATGTACAGACCACTTGTAATTGGAACATATTAATATAAATAAAGTAAGGCTCGTCAGATGACGAGCCTTTTAGTGATTAAAGGGTGGGAACATATATGAACAACAAACCTAAAACTAAATTGCTTACAATTTCACTTCTTTGCTGCGGCAGACCAGAGACAACCGAGCGTTGCCTCCAGTCGTTGATGCCAATCAGAGAGGCAATCGATTCTGAAATTCAGGTTGTAGATACAGGCTGCAGCCCAGAGACCAGAGCGGTTATTGAAAAATATGCAGATGAAGTCTTTGAATTTGAATGGTGCAACGATTTTGCCAAGGCCAGAAACTTCCAGTTGGATCAGGCCAACGGCAAGATGTTTTTGTATATAGATGATGATGAGTGGTTCCTTGACTGCAAGTACATCATTGAATTTTTCCAGCAGCCAGACTGCACAACCTACAATATTGGCGGCTATTTCCAGCACAATTATCTAGATCTTGACGGCAAGGAATACCAGGATATCGAGGTTTGCCGTATGTGCTCGGTTACTCCAGAGACTCATTTTGTGGGCAAGATTCACGAGTACATTGAGCCATCCTACGGCAGAGCAATGTTTATGGATGCCTATGCAGCACATTTTGGATATGTGTATGCTACTGAAGAGGAGAATATCAAGCATTCCATGCGAAACGTGCCTCTCTTAAGGGAGATGATGGAGGAGGACCCAGACAATCTTCGCTGGCCATATCAGCTTGCCCAGGAGCTGAAAGCCATCAAGCAGTTTGATGAAATGTACGATGTTTGCAAGGCTGCAGCAGAAAAATCCCTGATTAAAAATGATAGCGACGATATGCGCTATCGCGGAAGCTTTATCTGCGGTATGGCAATCGCCCTTCATCAGACAGATAAGAATAAAGAGTTGGAGGAGCTTTATGAGACACAGGCGAAAAATCCAACAATCATGGAGCTTCCATTGGCTTGCCTGGCGTTTTATGTTTCCACTGCATATTTTAACGAGCAGAAAAATGATGAGTGCCTGTCAGCCTGCAATTATTATTTGAAGATATGCGACAAGCTTGCCAACAACAAGGCTGAGATGTTCATCCAGGGCGGCCTGTTTTCAGCAGATACCTTTGATACTACAAAGGTCAACATGGTTTACTGCTTCATCATGACCATCGGCATGGAAAATGATGATTTTGGCCCGCTGGTTCACTATTACAGACGCATTGCCTGGAATTCCCCAATTGTTCGTTTGAATCGTGGCTTCATCGTCATGCTTCTTAAGAAGTGTTCGGAATTAGGCTATAAAAAAGAACTTCGCGATGTGCTGAACAAGTTCTTCACATCATCGGGATTCCGTGACATGATTGAGTTTCACATTGATAAGGTGGCGCCAGATCTTAGTGAGCAGGAGCTTGAAAACATTGCAGCAGCGTTTAAAACAACTGACGGTGAAAAGGAAATCCGTCTGTACATCGACATTCGTTTGCTGGAAAAGCAGTTTGCTGGCATCGAATATTGGGATAGCTATGATGAGCTTATTGAAGCCCTTGCGAATTATGGTAATATGACGCTGACTTGGCAGCAGATGCACGACAGCTGGCTTCTTGACGAGGATGATGACAAGCCATTGAACCACTCTACAAAGCTTGGCCAGGGCCTGCAGCAGTTTATAGCGGAAGCAGATGTGGATGTGACTGCCAGCCTAAAAATCCTTAAGAATCTCTTTGGATTCAGGCCAGCCATGACTGGGGCCCTTGGCGAGCTGTCTCGCTTGTACACAATGCGTATTAAGATTCGCGACGCCAAGCGCAATGACCCAGATAAATTCAACGAAATGTATAAGCTGGAGGAGACCATCCTGGCTCAAATAGCCGAGCTGGATGCAGCCGGCCGCAGCGACGAAGCCGTAGCTACCTATCAGCAGTTGGTGGGTATATTACAGAATACATTTGGAGTAGATACATTACATGGATAACATGAAAATCTTGATGTACCGTTGGAAGGCATATAACTATAAAGATATTAAACATACATTTGAGGAGTTAGGCTATGAGGTTGAGGAGGTTTACCAGGACCTCCTCAATTATGATGTAGATGAAGAGTTCGCAGAGAAACTTCGCGGCATGATTCAGGCCGACAATTATGATTTTTTCTTTACGGTAAATTATTTCCCTCTGATTTCAAACGTGTGCCAGGAGCAGGGCCTCCGCTACGTATGCTGGAGCTGCGATAACCCTCTGATTTCCATGTATCACAAGTCGGTTTACAATGATGTGAATCGCATCTTCCTGTTTGATCTGACAAATGTAGAGGAGTTCCGTGGCATGGGAGTGGAGCATGTCTACCATATTCCACTAGCTGTGGATTGCAATAGACTTGATTACCTGTTTGGTAATTCATCAGATTTGGAGGCCTACAAAAACGAAATCAGCTTCGTAGGCTCACTCTATGAAAAGAATTCCTACGACAAAATGGAATACACTTTGCCAGAGTATCTTCGTGGATATTTCGAGGCAACTATGGAAGCCCAGCGTGATCTGATGGGTGTAAATATCATCGACAGGATGCTTACACCAGAGATTCTCATGGAACTTGAAAACTATTTTGAACTGGAGAAATCGGAAGACTCGCTTTCGGATTTAAACCTAATCTTTTCAGTAACAACACTAGGCTTCAAAATAGCTCAAAAGCAACGCAGACGAATATTAATCGACCTGTCAAAGCACCATGATGTGAGCATCTACACAAATTCCTTCACCAGGGATTTGCTCCGAGTAAACTACAAAGGCAGCGTTGATTATTGGAGCGAGATGCCAAAGGTATTTAACCAGTCCAAAATCAATCTAAACATGACCATTCCAAATATCAAAAGTGGAGTTCCACTTCGTGTATACGATATTTTAGGAGCAGGTGGATTTTGCCTGACCAATTTCCAGGCGGAGCTACCAATGTTCTTTGAAAATGAAAAGCATCTGGTTTGGTATTACAACAATGAGGATTTATACGACAAAGTAGACTTCTATCTAAAGCATGATAGCGAGCGAGAACGTATTGCAGCAGCTGGCCAGGAATACGTCCGGGAGGCTTGCACCTACGAAGCCAGAATCAAGGAAATGCTGGAGCAAATATAGACTAAGAGCACATCGATAAGATGTGCTTTTTTACACTCAATTTTTATATAAACGCATTTACACAAAACTTTTACAATTATTACACACAATTTGATTTTGGTCATAATAAAATGTAAATAGAAATTTTTCTTTAATTGAAGGACTGACTAAGGAGGTTTCTATGAGTAAGAAGCAAAAAAGACCTAATAAAAATGTAGCTGGTGGCATTAACCCAAAGGATAGCATTAAAACGAAACTTATTCTTTTGATGGCTGCTTTGGTGGCTGTGCCATTATTAATTTCTATCATTATCAGCTACAACAGCTCTACCTCAAAAGCAGAGGCAGATGCGCTGGAACTTTTAAATTCTAATGCACGAGTTGTTGAGGCAAAATTTGCTGAAATTGTTGAGAAAAATACATCCATGTTGGAGGCAATTGCAACTTCTCCTAGTACGATAGTTTTTGTTGAATCCTATGGCACAGAAGGGCAGACAGTTCCGGATTCTGCGATGTTGGCCCAGCTTGACGAGTTGAATGCTTACATGAACGATGGTAACGAAAATATCATCATCAGTAAAGTCTCGGGTGATCAGCTTGTACGAACAGATAGAGCAGAACTTACAAATATATCAGACAGAGATTACTTTGTTCAGGCCGTTACCACCGAAGAACCAGCTATATCGGATGTTGTTGTTAGCAAGAGTGTTGGAAATAGAATAACAATCATTTGCGTACCAATTTACAATGAAGACCACACTCAGGTGATCGGTACAGTTCAGCGAAGCTTTGACTTAAATGTGCTTCATGAATTCCTTGCTGAAAATGTTGGCGACGGTTACATCGCTGATACAAAAGGTATGATGGTTGCACATGCTCAGTTCGAAATCAGCCCAGAGGATGAATATGATTTAAGCGGATATGAGTTTGTTTCTTCCACTGAAACAAGTGGCCTGATTACATCAACATTTGATGGTAAAATCACATATATGTCCTGGGAACAAGAACCTATCAGTGGATACTATGTTGTGGTTTCAAAAACTAGAAACGAAATCATGGCATCAGCAATTAGATCAGCACTTATCATAGTGATAATTGGAATAATAATGCTGATTCTTGGTATAGTTATTTCCCTCGTAGTTGCAACAAGCTTCACAAAACCAATCATGGCAGTTACTGATACCATCACAAAGCTTGCCGATGGTCGATTCAAGAAGATTGACGGATATGCAAAACGTAAAGACGAATTCGGTGAAATTGTTCGAAGCACTAATTCTGTTATCGAAAAATTGGGAAGCATCGTTGCTGCAATTAAGCAATCGGCTTCTACAGTTACAGTTTCTTCCGAGGATTTGGCAGACATGGCAAACCAGATTGCAGCCACAACAGATACGGTTGCAAATGCAGTCCAGGAAATCGCTACAGGCGCTGTACAGCAGGCTGAGGAGATTCAGGAAGCAGCAGAAAATGTTGGCAAGATTACAGATGCAGTTGGCGGTGTTCAGTCATCCACAGATAATGTTGAATGCCTTGCAGGCAGAATGAAGGAAGCATCACAGACATCCAGCAAATCACTTGTCAGTCTTCAGGATTCTAGTAGCGACATGACAGCTAAAATCGAGGAGATTGCCAGAATAATTTCTGCTACCCAGAATGCTGTCGCAAATATCAATGAGCGCGTTGAAGGTATTTCCGGCATTGCAGCCCAGACAAACCTCCTTTCACTAAATGCTTCAATCGAGGCAGCCCGTGCTGGTGAAGCAGGTAAGGGATTTGCAGTCGTTGCAGAGGAAATTAGAAAGCTTGCCGACGATTCTGATAGCATGGCTCAGGATATTCGTACAGAGATGGATGAGCTTTTGAAGCAGGCAGAAGCAGCCGTAGAGGCAGCAAATCTTGTTAAGCAAGGCAACCTCGAGCAACAGGAAGCTATCGGCGGCACACTTGAATCTGTAAATGGAATGCTTGAAGATATTGATGGAACAGTTGATGGTATTAGAGATATCGCCGGTGGCGCATCTACATGCGTAACTTCCAACGATGTTGTATCAGACGCTATGTCATCACTTTCTGCAATCTCAGAAGAGAATGCAGCTTCATCTGAAACAACAGGCGCATCTGTACAGGAGCTTTCCGCTACAGTTGCAAGCCTTGCAAATTCAGCCGATGACCTTAAGGATATTGCGGTTAAGCTGAACCAGGAGATGGAATTCTTTAAAGATGATGCAGAATAACGGATAATCAATAATGAAAAATCCCCTGTTACATTCACAAGCCTTAGTGTTTCTCAATTCGACAACACGTCTCATTTGAGAAACCTAAGAGCTTGTGAATTACAGGGGATAAAAAAGCACTGGGAAACCAGTGCTTTTTATAATCCATAGTTCATCATCATACCTGAGTAAGCGCTTGACGCATATGGTGCGCTAAGGGTCTTTCCAGGATTCTTGTACTCTACAATCGATTTATCAACGTAATTCATCGGATTGATAGAGGCCTTCGATGCAGCTTTTGAAATTGAATTCTTAAGGTTGTTAAGAGTTTCAAAAGCGCTTTCTTTGTTTTCGCTGTTAATCACATCGGATAGAGCATCTTTATCTAAGTACAGGTGATTCATAGAATCGCTCTGGATTCCTACAGCGGCAAGCTTGCTAGCATCATTCTTTGCAATGGAAGATATCTCATTGAAAAGTGTACGATTCTGATGAGCTTCGTTGTACTTCAATCCGATATCAAGCATTCCATTGTAGCTATCCAACAGCTGTGTGATTCCATTTGAAAGAGCTTCGGTATCGTTCATAAGACCGATACTAACTTCACCATTGGATGGTCTCTTTAAAACAAGCTCGTAGGTCTTGTTTACTGTGAATGTGTTGGACAATGACTGATGTGAAACTCCATTCAGCTTGAAATCTGAATTGGAAGGCTGCTGTGTAACATTGTCAATTCCCAGGATGTTCAGCTCTCTCCATGAGATTGATGAGGAAATATTAAACAATGTGTTTTCATCATCCGCAACACCTGTAGACTTGGAAACAATCTGTATAGCCTTGCTTCCGGCTCTGTCATTTGAAAGCAACTTTGCACTTAAACCTACATCCGAAGTATTAAGCAAACGCACAATCTTATTCTGAACGGTAAGATTGGTTTCGTTCTTATTTACATTGAATTGGAACTCATATGAGTGATTTCTAATGTCCAAATCAAATGAGTACTGGCCCTCTTCAAAATCATGTCCATCTGAAAGAAGGAAATTGCCGGTATTCACCTGAGGCTTTGCAAGCGCATCAACCTCGATTGTGAAATCCTCAGCACCATCCGTACTATCGCCAACGTAAAGCACATCAACAGAATTTGGATCTGATGAAGATGCAATTCGCTTCTCTAAAACGGAAGAAATATCATCGCCAGCAGATGTCAGATTAGATACTGAAAGAGTCATAGCATTGGCGTGCTCTTTAATATCAATGGCAAACTGACCGATGTCCTCAGAATCATTTATCTTGTACAGAGGAGCTTCTTTGTTCGCTTTAACTATTTTGTTGTAAGTGTCGCGTAGTTCGCTTTTCTTATGAGATTCGTAGCGTGATCCTATGTTATTACCATAGGTCGTCATGAAATAATTATACGCAGCATCAATGCGTGCCATAAGACGCCCCTCCTTTCTTCCTTGAAAATTGAGTCATCGACAATCCTTTGTCTACGCCAGGGCAAAGATTTCGATATTTATAGTTACTATCATAATACCACAAGTCAAACTATTTGAAAACCCCATAGATTTAGAAATATTTTCAGATTATTCACAATATGTAGTTTGTGGCTAGCCGAGACCGTCTATTCATAAAGTTTCTAGTAACCATCACCTGATATTCACAATATGCACGGGAGAATTTTCACAATCCGGTGGTTAACTATAACACGTAACGCGCTGAGGTTGGAGCGCAGATAAATATTGACCATTGGGGAAACCCGATGCAGATAACGGAGGACATAAAATGAGGAAAAGACTTACTGCATTAATGATGACTGCAGCACTTGCTTGTGGTTCATTGATAGCTTGCGGATCAGATTCCACAACAGCTTATGCCAGTGAAACTATCTACGGCGAGGTAACAGCAGTCAGTGATACGGAATTTACAATCACCGTAGGAACTTATGAAAACAACGAACTTACATTGGGTGAGGAAACAGCAGACATCACAGTTAGCGATAGCACAACTTACTCTATGGCAATGGCAGGCGGTGGAGAAGCTCCATCAGGTGATGGCGAAGCTCCTACAAAGCCAGATGATGCGGCAACAGAAGAATCTACAGACGAGACAGCAGAGGAAACAACTGAGGAGACTACAGATGAAGAGACAACAGAGGATACAGAGGATTCTTCAGATGATACAGCAATGACAGAAGCTACTGTAGAAGCAGGCTCTGAGGCACCAGCAGATGGCGAGGCTCCTTCAGGAGACAAACCAGATGGTGAAGCTCCTTCAGGTGACAAGCCAGAGGGCGAGGCTCCATCAGGTGATAGCGAAGCACCAGCAGACAGTGAGGCATCAGCCGAGGGCGAGGCTCCATCAGGTGATAGCGAAGCACCAGCAGACAGTGAGGCATCAGCCGAGGGCGAGGCTCCATCAGGTGACGGGGAAGCACCAGCAGATATGGGCGATGCTCAGACAGAACTTACACTTTCTGATATCGAAGTAGGCACACAGGTTGCAGTTACATTCGATGCAGACGGAAATGTAGAATCAGTAGAGATTCTTGGCGGTACTCAGTCAGCTATGGGTCAGCCAGGTGGAAATATGACATCAGCTGCAGACATTACATACTCAGCATTATATGAGTACAATGCAGATGAGACTGTAGAGGGCGAGTCAATCGCCTCTACAGGCACTGATGAAAATGCAATCCTTGTAACTGATGGTGAAGTTACAGTTAAGGATTCAACAATTACAAGAACTTCAGACGACAGCACAGGTGGCGACAATTCTTCTTTCTACGGAGTTGGCGCCACTTTACTTACAACAGGTGGAACACTTACAGTTGACAATGTGACTATTGACTCAGATGCAGCAGGTGGTGCTGGCGTATTCGCATATGGCGATGGTGTGGCTTATGTATCTAATTCAACAATCACAACACAGCAGAACACATCAGGCGGTATCCACGTTGCAGGAGGCGGTACACTTTACGCTAACGACAACACAGTTGAAACAAACGGCGAATCAGCAGCTGCAATCCGTTCAGACAGAGGCGGCGGAACAATGGTAGTAGATGGTGGTACTTACACATCAAACGGTACAGGCTCACCTGCAGTTTACTGCACAGCTGATATCACAATCTCAAATGCCACACTTACAGCTACAGGTTCTGAGGCCGTATGTATTGAAGGTCTCAACTCACTTACACTTACAGATTGCGACTTAACAGGTAACATTCCAACAAGCGAGCAGAACGACTGCGATTGGAATATCATCCTTTACCAGTCAATGTCAGGTGATTCAGAAGTAGGTAACTCTACATTCTCTATGACAGGTGGTAGCATCACTGCAAAGAACGGTGGTATGTTCTACACAACAAATACAGAGTCAACATTCATTCTTGAAAACGTTGATATCACATACGCTGATGAAAATGACTTCTTCCTTAAGGTTACAGGAAATGCTAACCAGAGAGGTTGGGGAACAAGCGGAGAGAACGGAGCACAGTGCTCATTCACAGCTATCAATCAGGAGATGGAAGGTGACATCATCTGGGATACAATCTCAACACTTGATATGGAAATGACAGATGGTTCAGTTCTTACAGGTGCATTCATCGACGACGAGTCAGCAGCAGGCAACGGTGGCGACGGTTACGCAAACCTCACAATCGATTCTTCATCTAAGTGGATTGTAACAGGCAATTCAGTTCTCACATCACTTACAAACAACGGAACAATCGTTGATGAAGATGGAAACACAGTTTCAATCGTTGGTACAGACGGAACTGTATACGTAGACGGCACAAGCTCATACACAATCACAGTATCTGAGTACGCAGACTAATATATTCCTTTAAGCACATTTGAATTCTCTTGTGCTTCGGCCAGCCTACGGGCTGGCCTTTTGCTATATATGAGGGGCTTTTCTTGATTTTATAGCAGTAATAAGGATTTGGCTGCTATAGGATTTGGAAAAAGCCTAATCTTATAGCGGGGATGAAAGTGGGATTGCTATAAGAATAAAGAAAGTCTCAAAGTTATAGCAGAAATAGAATCCGAGTTGCTATAAGAATTGGGAAAACTTAAATCTATAGCAGAAATAGAATCCGGGTTGCTATAGGATTTGGAAAAAGTCTAATCCTATAGCAGAAAGCTGAGATAATCTGCTATAAGATTACAGGATTGTAAAATCTTATAGCAGACACTACTGAAAAACTGCTAAAAGATAACTGGATTACTCAAACTTATAGCAAATCCCAAAAAGAAAATGCTATAAGATTACAGATTAGCCGAATCTTATAGCAAATGACTATAGATTTTTGTTTTTCATCAGAAAAACAGAAATCGTAAATACCAAGAAAATAGATTTATCTATTTTCTTGTCCTGCAGAGCAGGATTCTTGCTGACAATTTCATTTTTCTGTCAGCAAGAAGTCATATTTCCCACACATATAGATAAATATATAGTCCCACACAGCAGCTTATGACTATATAAAACAAGAAAACCTGAAGATATATAGTCAAAATCAGCCTTCATAACTATATAAAACTAAAGAATTTAAAAAGATATAGTCAGAAACAGTCAGATTACAACAAAAATGACTATATATTCCTGCCAACACAGAAATATATAGTCATATCACTACTAAATGCACTATAAAATTCAATAACATGAATAATATATAGTCAGAACAAAAAAAGGAGACTATAAAAAGCCGAAAGATATGAAAATATATAGTCATCCTATCGAACCAAGACGAATAACAATCGTCCGAGGCATCGACTATTTGCTCACCACATGCCCTGGGTTGCCTACAACTGTGGCTCCGGCAGGGACATCGTGAACAACTACCGCGTTGGCTCCGATGCGGGCACCCTTGCCTACAGTGATAGGCCCGATGATTGCTGCGCCGGCGCCGATGTCTACGCCATCCTCAATCACTGGAACGCCGCGACCGTTTGTGCCAACAACACAGCCCTGGCGGATTGTGACGCCACTTCCGATGACAGCGTCCACATGAATGACGATGCATGAAAAATGATCAATCATGAACCCAGCCCCAATCTGCTTGATGTGGCTTGGAATATCGATACCATATTTAACAGCAACACTATGAAAGCGAAGCCTGGTGATGAAGGCCAGAGGCTTCATCCAGCTATGTGAATTCTGGTAGCAGAGCTTTCTGTACCAGTAGCTCCAAGCATAGCCAGGCTTCATTTTATAGGCCTTGAAACGACCTATAAAAGTATCATCATTTGAATATCTTAAAAAATCACTTCTGAGTAATTCCTTGTATTCTTTTTTTGTCATAAATTATCTCCAATAATGATTGTTAAACAGCATTGCGACTGCCATCATTCCTTCTATTGAAATGATCTGTAAATGTCTAGCAGCTTTCCGCAATACTCATCAATATTATTATATTCCATGGCACGCTTGGTTGCACCAGAAGATTTGCTGGCATATAAATCCGCATCAGTCAAAAGAGATGTGATAGCAGCCACAAATTCATCTTTGCTTTCACAGATGAAGCCACAGCTATCATCCATGATTTTCACTAGTCCGCCGCTATTTGTGCTGACAACAGGAACTCCAAGAGACATAGCTTCTAAAGCAACAAGTCCGAAACCTTCCCACTTTGATGGCATCATCAAAACCTCTGTGCAAGCCATATAGTCATAAGAATTCTTTTTGAATCCCTCTAAAACAACTACATCAGAAAGACCTGCATTAGTAACAAAATGCTGAAGCTCTGGCATCAACTCACCGTCCCCAACAATTCGAACACGTTTAATAAGTCCAGCGTCAACCAAATCTTTGGCAACCTCTAGAACAAGCATAGGATTCTTTTGCTCTGTAAGACGTCCTACAAAAAGCAAATCGCTGTCATATGATTGGAACTGCGAATCAGCCATAGAACCAACCAAATTGCCGGCTTCAGCTGAAACTCCAGCCCCATCAGCCACAAAAAGCTCCTGCTTCACCTGAGACTTCACCCCATCCACAGAAAAAGGATTTCCCACGATGGTGATAGGACATTTAATCTTGCTGGTGTAGCGATACTCATCTCTAACAGCATCGGAAACCATCAAAATATGGTCGATATACTTGCAGGCCATCAAATAGGAAATTGTCTTGTAATGAAATTTTTGAATCCATGGTGGATTGTTGTGTAGATGGGAAATGATTGGCACGCTGCCCTTAAGCGCAAAAGCGCAGAGAACACTGGCTGTGAAATCGTGGGCGTGAACCACTGTTGGATGAAATTTTTCAACAGCTGCCTTTATTGAAGCAACATCGAGCTTGTCGATGCCGTAGTAATTGTCGTAAAGACCGATAGATTTGAGCTTGTCCTCTATAGGACCATGAGGAGCCATATAAATGAACTCCTCACGATCAGAAAGACCTTTAATAATTTGACAGACAACGTTTTCTGCCCCTGAATATATTTTGGATTTGATTACATGTAAAATCATGAATTTATTCTCCTGCAATAGAATAGCGGGCGGTATTGCTGCCGTACACATATGTGCTTAAAAATTCGTCGATTTCGCTGAATGACTTAGGGAATTCTACGCCAAATTCCTCAGCGATTTCTCCATTGTATAGCTTAACAGAATCATCTGCGCTGCCGTAGCCGATTTTGATTGTTGTGATATCGTCGCCGTTGAAAACACGAACTGCTTTTTTGCCGGCTGAATATCCAAGTGAATATGGGTCTGAGAAAAGTGTTACAAGTGCATTTTCACCGATTGTTGTATCGCCTGCAACTACAGTGACTTTTTCGTCTGTAGCGATTTCACCGATAACATCCATCTGGTCTGTAAGCATGCTGCCAAATGGGATGTAGATTGCTGAACACTCATCGCAAGCTTCCTGGATGCGTGACTCAAGAGTGATTTCTTCTTCTGTATCATCAGATGAAGAACTGCTTGAAGATTTAGTATTATCTGAATCACCAGATTCTTCTAATTCTTCCTCGTCCTCCGAAGCCTCCTCATCCACCTTGCTAGATGCGCGAACTACTTTGCCACCTGTCCAGAAATCAGACTGAAGTGCAACTCGTGTAGATGATGGTGAATTCAAACCTAAAACTGAGTCCTCATTAAGAGAAACTACATTATTGTCCATGCCTTCTTTGGCAGAAAATGCAACGTACTTACTTGGAGTCAAAGCTGTGGAATTCTGTTCTTCTTCGTCCGTAGTGTAAACAGTTGCTGTATCAGAAGCTGGAATCAAATATTCCTTCCAAGGTATTCCTGCCTGATCAAGATATGCTTCAAAAATCTCGTTCTGATAGATGGCGTCAGTATCTTCTGGTGAGAAGAAAATGCCTACAGTCTGTAAATCATCTGTAGCTTCTATCATAAGAGAAACCTGATCAACAATGCTTGGCTTGCTGCTGATACCAGTAACATTTTTGCCTGTTGTCTTGTCCCAAGATTTACCATCAAGGCTGGCTATTCTCAGTGTACCCTTGAAATCAATAATGCCAGTGGCGATGATTGGAATGGTGTCTGTAGCAGATGTTGCTGATGAAAGTGTCTGCTTTCCAGCAGTGAAAATCATATCAGAACCATTCTTTACAGCAGCTTTTGCAATCTCTTCGCTTGTTGCATCATCTGATACAGAAGATGTAGTGATTACAAAATGTTCCTCACCAAGATAATCTGAAAGGGCATCAGAAAAGCCCTTTAGAAGATTTTCATTGTAGGTATTGTCTTCGGATAAGAGTGCTGATATATTATATTGATATGAATCCTCAGTGGATTCTTCATTAACTTCTTTTTCAGACTCGGATTCATTGTTGCTTCCACAGGCAACTGTTGAAAGACCGAGAGTAGCAGCTAATGCTATGCTTAAAAATCTTTTTTTCATATTGTTCCTTTCAGAGATTCAGTTACTAAATAATAATTAGAAATCCCAAATTAGTCAAATAGGAGTCTTATGAAACAATTCGACAAAGGTATTATAGACTTTTGCCTAGAGTTATTATATCCAAAACGATGTGTAGCTTGCGATAAAGTTTTATTAAAAATAGAAAAAGATATAGGAATATGTAAGGAATGTGCCTCCAAAGTGAAGCTGGTAGGCGGAACCTATTGCATAAAATGCGGAGGCCCTATCAACAATTCATCGGAAGAGTTCTGTAAAAATTGCAGGGAAACAAAGCATAATTTTGACCAGGCAAAAGCGGTATTTCAATATACAGGCGGCATGAAAGATGCCATGTATAGATTCAAGTATTCTAATAGGAGATGCTACGGCAAAGTATTTGCAGACCACGCCATAAAGAATTATGGCAGTTGGCTGCGCGCCATCAACATAGAAGCTATAGTTCCAGTTCCTATGTATGGTCCAAAGGAAAAGAAGCGTGGATATAACCAGGCAGAGGTGTTTGCAAAGGCATTGAGCAAAGCAACAGGTATACCAATTGCAAATGAAATTGTCAGACGAGAAAGAGATACTGTCGCGATGAAAGAACTAAATAGTACAAAAAGAAAGAAAAATCTGTTAAAAGCTTTTATACTAACGGAAAATGTTGTACAATTTAGAAAAGTACTTATAGTTGATGATATTTACACAACTGGCACAACGATGGATGAAGTGGCCAGAGTGTTGAAGAGTGGGGGAGTAAAAGAGGTATTTGGTATGTGCGTCTGCATTGGCGAGTGCAGCGACTAAAGTAGGAGGAATCATCTATGGAGGTACGTAATTGTAGAACTTGTGGCAGATTGTTCAATTATATAGGAGGCAATCCTAACATGTGCCCTGCATGTCGCGACGATTTGGAGAAGAAGTTCCAGGAGGTAAAGACATACATCCAGGATAATCCACGTGCTAGCATTCAGCAGATTTCAGAAGACAATGAAGTTAGCACAAATCAGCTTCGTCAGTGGATTCGTGAAGAAAGATTACAGTTTACTGATGACTCTCCAATCGGTATCGAGTGCGAAAACTGTGGAGCTAGTATCAAAACCGGTAGATTCTGCGAAAATTGTAAAAACACAATGGCGAATTCTCTGGCTCAATCTATTGAAAAACCAAAGCCAATTGAGGAACCAAAGAAAAAGCCAGACAATAAAAATAAGATGCGTTTCCTTGAAAAATAGTGCATTAATTCAAATACCTGCTAGCAAAAGCTAGTAGGTATTTCTTTTTCAGCCAATTTTATGCTATACTCATTCTGTATTACTAGGTAAAAAGATGAGAGGATTGTTATGATAAATGAAGAGCGCGTAAAGCACATGACATCCATGGCCATTTTCGAAAAAGAATTAGGCCCTGAATATCAGCCTATGCTTCGCTACTCAAAAAAAGAATACATAGCACTACATGGCTGGGGAGGTTTCCTCGCCGGCACGGTTTTTTTTGCGGTTATTTATGTGGGAATTGTTTTGTATATCGCAGGCAATGTCCTTGAAAATATCACCACAATGTATATTTTACTTATGATTTTAATCGGGTTATTGGTATACGCTCTGTACATCATCGTACATGTTCACAATACCCGCCGCAGGGCTGCAAAGCAGTACAGAATGGGCAAACGCCTTATCAAAGAATTGGCAGCTAAATATTCAAAGCTCAACCTCATGTATGAGGATGAAGCTCAACAGACCAAACCATTACTTGCTAGAAACAAAGAAGAAATATACTAAAGGATCAATATAAAATGAACGCATTTATCAGATTACGAGATGACATTAGAAGATTCATTCTCTCTAGAGAAATGATTTTTTTGAAAATATGGAGCGCACTTATCGCCTTCGTAGGTCTTATGTGCATCAAATCCAACTTTGGTTACAATGATACAGTTAGCCAGCTTTGGGTTTCTATTATCATTACCATTATAAGTGCATTTTTCCCAATTCAGGGTGTTTCCCTTATTTTATTGTTAGTTTTATTGATTGATTTAGCGGAGCTTGGCGCCCAAGTTGCTCTTGTTGCACTAGCTTTGGTGGTCATTGGCTATCTCGTTTGTGCATATTTTAGAAGCAAAAATACTTACAATATGGTCATGGTTCCAGTATGCTATTCATTCCATTCACCATACGTGATGGCACTTGGCACTGGCCTTATGTCAAACATCAACGAGCTTTGCTCAGTTATTTGCGGAACAGTTACCGCATACTATTTACACGTAATCAAAAACAATGCAGCTGCAATCCTAGATGAGACTAGCGATGTTTCAGTTTTTTCTTTATTAAACGAGCAGCTTATCAAGAGCAAGATGTTCTATTTCTTCTTGGCTGCCATGGTTGCAATGTTTTTAGTAGTTTATTTACTTCGTCAGGCTAGCATCAATATGTCATGGATAGTTGCAAACTTTGCAGGCGTAGCCGTAGAGTTCATTATCATGATTGCAGGATTTTTGCTCACTAGCCAAAAGGGCGAAATCCCAGGGCTCATCCTTGGCAATATTATCGTTTTAGTTGTAGGTTTCATTTTGAATTACTTCATTCTTGATTTGGACTACTCACGAATTGAAAAGGTTCAGTTTGAGGATGATGATTATTACTATTATGTAACTGCAGTACCAAAGATCAGAATTGTAGAAGAAGAAAAAGAAGTAAAGAAAATATAATCCCCGACAGGGTAGTAAGGAAGTGGATCATTGGTTGATTTTGTCAATGCTGTAGATGCCTTCATCGATGATTATTTCAATGTAAATATTCCAGATGTTTCCATTACAGATGTAATTGAAATTTTCATAATTGCATACTTCGTATATCACTTATTGGTATGGGTGAAAAACAGCAGGGTTTGGATGCTTATTAGAGGCGTCATTTTTATCATGCTGTTTTTTGTGCTTGCAGCAATCTTTCAGATGAACACTATCCTCTGGTTGGGCGAGAGATTCGTCTCAGTTGCTGTTACGGTATTGATCGTGGTGTTCCAGCCAGAGCTTCGTCGTGCCCTGGAACAAATAGGACGTCGTAAAATCACTTCATTATTCACTTGGAACTTACTGAAGCCAGGTGCAAAGAAATTCGACGACTCAACCATCACCGGTATGGTATCTGCTTGCTATGAAATGGGAGCAGTTAAAACAGGAGCCCTTATCGTTGTTGAAAACGATATGCAGCTTACAGAATTCGAGAGAACAGGAATCAGTCTGGACGCGCTTGTAACCAGACAGCTTCTTATCAATATATTCGAGAAAAACACACCACTTCACGATGGTGCTGTTATTGTGAGAGGAGACAGAGTTGTTTCTGCGACATGTTACCTTCCTCTTTCAGACAATATGGCTTTATCAAAGGATTTGGGAACTCGCCACAGAGCAGCTGTTGGTATCAGCGAAGTTTCCGATTCCCTTACAATCGTTGTTTCAGAAGAAACTGGAACAGTATCATATGCAAGAGAGGGACGCATCGTTCGAGATGTCAAGGAGGACGAGCTTATTGCAGAGCTTAAGCGCATCCAGAATCCTGATGTTGAAGAGGATGGTACAGCCCATACTTCGGAAGGAGGTATGGCATGAAGCAAAAGATTATTAATGCCCTTACAAAGGACGTAGGACTCAAGATTTTAGCAGTTATATTTTCCTTCTTGTTATGGTTGGTTGTTGTAAATATTGACGATCCAACCCAGACCAGGACATTCACTGCTGTTGTTACAGTTACCAATGAAGATGTCCTCAAGAGCGTGGGAAAGCTTTATGAAATAAAGGATGGAGTAAACACAGTTAGCTTCCGAGTTACAGCAAAGCGTTCCATCATAGAAAAGCTTTCATCTTCAGACTTTTCTGCTACTGCAGATATGAACAATCTTGAAAATGAAGAGCGCATCCCCGTTACCATTGCTGCAAAATCCTATGCAAACTACATCACTATTTCAAGCAAGCAAAACTACCTATATGTAGTTCTTGAGGATGAGCAGACGCAGCGATTCGTTATCGAGGCACAGACCACAGGTACAATTGAAACTGGCCTGACAGTAGACTCTGTTTCAAGCAGTCCTACAGTCATTACAGTTACAGGTCCCGAGGATGTGGTTTCTACAATTGATAAAGTAGTTGCTTCGGCAAACATCACCGGTGTTACAAGCAACTTTACAGAGAGTGTTATACCTAAGTTCTACGATTCCGAAGGAAATGAAGTAGATTCAAAGGAATTGACGCTTTCGGTTTCAACAGTTAGTGTTAGCGTCACTTTCTCTAACATCAAAACTGTGGATTTGGTAGTCAAGACCAGCGGCACTTTGGATAGCAGTCTGACCCTTGATTCAATTAAAACTGATCCTTCATCAGTTGGCATAAAAGGTGAGGCGACAGCGCTTAACGATGTCACATCAATCACCATACCTGATACAGTTATCAACCTTTCAGATTTGACAGGTTCATTTACCACTACGGTAGATATTTCATCTTACCTGCCTGAAGGCATTACTTTGGCAGATGGCTCGTCATCAAAGGTTACAATATATGTGTTGATGTCTGGCGAAACAGCTTCCACAGCAGAAGTCAGTGCAGACAACATTTCACTTACAAACATTCCTGAAGGGCTTGCAGTTTCACTGGATGTTTCTTCAGTAACAGTCAACGTTTTTGGCACATCTGACACACTTTCGTCTTTGGATGCCAGCAACATTAAGGGAACGATTGACTGTACCAACCTTGCAGTTGGGGAATCACAGACAGTTGTGGTTCAGTTTGAAAATATTGAAGGAGTCACCATTCAAAATACATCGGTGACAGTTACCGTTATAGAAGATACATCAGCGGCAACAGAAGATTCAGAGGAGTAATATGGGAAGATTATTTGGAACAGACGGAGTCAGAGGTGTTGCTGGCTCAGAACTTACTATTGAGCTTGCAAAGGCTTTGGGTCAGGCAGGTGCTTACGTACTTACAAAAGAAGCATCACATCAGCCTACAATCATCGTAGGATGCGATACACGTATCTCAGGAACAATGCTTGCATCAGCACTCATGAGTGGTATATGCTCAGTTGGCGCAAATGCAGTTTACGTAGGAGTTCTTCCTACACCAGCAATCGCTTACTTAACACGTAAGCACAAGGTAGATGCAGGAGTTGTTATTTCTGCCAGCCACAACCCAATGGAATTCAACGGAATCAAGTTCTTCAATGGCGAAGGCTTCAAGCTTTCAGATGCTCTTGAGGATGAAATCCAGGAGCTTATTGAGAGCGATATGAAGGGCATCAGCCTTCCAACTGGCGCAGAAATCGGTAAGGTAGATTTCAGATTCGACCTTGGCCGTGAGTATGTTGATTTCTTAAAGCAGACAGTACCTATCGATTTGTCAGGATTAAAGATTGTTATCGACTGTGCAGAGGGAGCTTCTTACAGAACTAGCGTTGCTTGCCTTTCAGAGATGGGTGCAGAGCTTATCACAATCCACAACAATCCAGACGGAACAAACATCAACTCAAACTGCGGAAGTACACACATGGATGAGCTTAAGGCTCGTGTTGTTGCAGAAAATGCTCACATCGGTCTTGCATTCGATGGCGATGCCGACAGAATGCTTGCTGTAGATGAAAAGGGACGTCTTGTTGATGGCGATCAGGTTATGGCTATCTGCGCAAAGCACATGAAGGATAAGGGTACACTTAAGAAAAACACATGTGTAGTTACAGTAATGACAAACCTTGGATTCACTTTGATGGCTAAGGAGCAGGGCATCAATGTTGAGTCAACAAAGGTTGGCGATAGATATGTTTTGGAAAATATGCTTGCAAACGGTTATAATATCGGCGGCGAGCAGAGTGGTCACGTTATCTTCTTAGATGACAACACCACAGGTGATGGACTTCTTTCAGCCCTTCACTTACTCAGAGTTCTTGTGGAGACAGGCAAGTCACTTTCTGAGCTTGCTTCTATCATGGAAGTATTACCTCAGGCACTTGTTAATGCAAAGGTTCCAAACCACAAGAAGGAAAGCTACATGGAGTATCCTGAAATTGCAAAGGCAATCGGAGAGCTTGAGGCTAAGTTCGCAGGCGAAGGACGTGTACTCATTCGTCCATCAGGCACAGAGCCACTTGTTCGTGTTATGATTGAAGGCAAGAATCAGGAAGAAATCGACGCAGATGCACACGCACTGGCCGAATTGATTACTAACACAATGTTGTAAACTAGGAAATTTGATATGGTTTCAAGAAAAGTAAAAATAGTGAATGCAACTGGCTTGCATCTTAGACCTGCAGGGGTTCTTTGCGAAACAGCCATGAAATATAAATCAAAGGTTACATTCACAACTGATAATCACTATGAAGCAAATGCCAAATCAGTACTTGGCGTTTTAGGCGCTTGCGTCAAAGCAGGCGAAGAAATCACTATCATTTGTGATGGTGATGACGAAAACGAAGCCTTAGAAGATATAATTTCTTCTATCGAGGGAGGACTCGGAGAATAGTTACTTATTAAGTTAATGATTTTGTTACAAGCCCATCACGTGATACCCACAAAAATGGTCTTGTTCAACAAATTCATACATAGACAAAAGGTAGCATGTACTAAGAGTAAAAATAGCTTTTTATGTTTGACACATAGGTTAAAATAGCCTGTCTATAACAAGCTATGATAATTCTTAAGGGAAACGTGTTGTTGACCGGAGAATTCATCATGCTTGTGATAGTAACAGGCGAGAAACCAACTAAAGTAGAGCGTAACAAGCGAGAGATAGACATTGGTACATGCGAGATACAAGACTAGGAGGAAGAATAATGTTGAACTACAAGCGTTACAAAGCAAACCCAGTGTTAGAGTTTCCACAGCGTACATGGCCTAACAAGCAGATCACCAAAGCTCCAATTTGGTGCTCAGTAGACCTACGTGACGGCAACCAAGCCCTCGTCGAACCAATGAATGTCGACGAAAAAATGGAACTATTCGACCTCCTACTAAAATTAGGCTTCAAAGAAATCGAGATTGGCTTTCCTGCAGCTAGCCAAATCGAATTCGACTTTTTAAGACAACTTGTTAAGGAAAATAAAATCCCTTCAGATGTTAAGGTTCAGGTGCTTTCACAGTGCCGCGAGGAACTGATTGACCGTACATTCGAGGCAATCCAGGGAATACCAAATGTTATTTTCCACATTTACAATTCCACATCGACTCTTCAAAGAGATGTGGTTTTTAATGCAGACAAAGACGAGATTATCAAAATTGCCAAAGCAGGCACACAGATGGTAAAGGATAGACTTGATCGTTACAACGGCAACCTTCAGCTGGAGTATTCACCAGAATCATTCACCGGCACAGAGGTAGAGTTCGCCCTCGATATTTGTACAGCTGTTCAGGATACATGGGATCATGCAACAGATGCACCTATCATCTTCAACCTGCCAGCCACAGTAGAAATGAACACACCAAATGTTTATGCAGACCAAATTGAATGGATGAGCACTCATTTCAAAGACAGAGAAAACATCATCCTTTCAATTCATCCTCACAACGATAGAGGTACAGGCGTTGCTATCACAGAGCTTGGACTTCTTGCAGGTGCGGACCGCGTGGAAGGTACACTTCTTGGAAATGGTGAGCGTACAGGTAATGTAGATATTCTTACAATTGCTTACAACATGTTCTCTCAGGGGGTAAATCCTGAGCTTGAGCTTGATGATATAAAAGAAATCGTGGAGGTATGTGAGAGAGTCACAAAGATGCCTACCGATGCAAGACATCCTTATGCAGGCGAGCTTGTATTTACAGCTTTCTCTGGTTCACATCAGGATGCTATCAACAAGGGCGTTGCTGCAATGCGCAGTCGCCAAAATATGTATTGGGAGGTCCCATATCTTCCAATCGACCCAGCCGATATCGGAAGAAAGTACGAGCCAGTGGTTCGTATCAACAGCCAGTCTGGAAAGGGCGGCGTTGCTTTCGTTATGGATACAGTTTACGGCTTCAAGCTTCCAAAGAAGATGCAGCGTGAATTTGCTGATGTTGTTCAGTACATTTCAGAAAAGCAGGGCGGCGAGGTTACACCTCAGCGCATTATGGAGGCATTCAAGTCTCAGTACTTGGAAAACAAGGAGCCACTCACACTGGAATATGTTGTTATCAAGGACGACAAGGATACAGACGATACAGTTGCTATTCTTGACTTCAGCTACCACGGAGAGAAATTCCACTCAGAGGCTGAAGGAAACGGTCCTATCGATGCTGTTAAGCTTGCAATTAAGCAGTGCGTACCAGAGCTTGACTTCTCACTTATTGACTACACCGAGCATACACTTGCTCAGGCACAGGGTTCTGGAGCGAAGGCTGCAGCATACATCGAAATGCGCGACGAGCGTCATGGCAACACCACATTTGGTGTTGGCGTAAGCTCAAACATTACACGTGCTTCAATTCGCAGTATGTTTAGTGCTTATAATCGTCTTATAGCGAAAGCTAAAGACATTTAAAATAGCAAATTATTTGCATAAAGTTAAAGAGGAAATAAAATGAGAAAGATTTTAGTAACAGGATGCAACGGCCAGCTTGGTCGTGCCATTCAGAAAGAGTATGGAAATGAAGTTGAATTCATACTTACAGACGTAGTTGAGGGAGAAAAAATCTCTCCACTCAACATCATGGATCTGGAAGAAGTTCTTAGCTTCGTAGAAGATAAGAAGCCAGATGTCATCATCAACTGCGCAGCAGCTACAAACGTAGACGGATGCGAAAAGGACTGGGATTTTGCTTACAAGCTTAATGCACTTGGTCCTAGAAACTTGGCGATTGCAGCTTCAAAGGTAGGAGCAAAGCTTGTGCATGTCAGCACAGACTATGTTTTCCCTGGCAACGCAACAAAGCCTATCACTGAGTTTGATCAGCCAGCACCAATCAGTGCTTATGGCAAGACAAAATACGAAGGTGAAAAGTTCGTTCAGCAGTTTGCAGACAAGTGGTTTATCGTACGTACAGCTTGGCTCTACGGCGATGGCAAGAACTTCGTTAAGACTATGCTTTCTCTTGCAGAGACACATGATGAGCTTTCAGTTGTTTGCGACCAGCTCGGTTCGCCAACATCTGCAGTTGAGCTTGCCCGCATGATTCACCATCTTGAGCCTACAGAAAACTATGGTATTTTCCATGGCACATGCGAAGGTGACACAAACTGGGCAGATTTCACAGAGGAAATCTTCAAGCTCAAGGGAATCAATGTAAAGGTCAACCACGTTACTAGTGAGGAGTACAAAAAGATGAATCCAGCTAGTGCCGACAGACCTCACTACAGCATCCTCGACAACTACATGCTTCGTCTTACAAGCGGCTACAAGATGGCCGACTGGAAGGACGCCCTCCGCGAATACCTCGCATAATAGTTAATCGTTGTTCGAATGAGCAATTATTAAATAGAATTGAATTAGAATTTTAAGTAGGATTTTCTATGTAGATTAAAAATAGGATGTAGCTATAAAGCTCTGAGTGTTGCTGCAGGAGACGTGTTAGTCGACGAAAGCAATATCTCAGGCTTGAGAGCGTGACATCCGGGAGAAATATAAAACAGAAAATCCGAGAAAGGAATCTAAAATGAGAACATATTTAGTAACAGGTGGAGCTGGTTTCATCGGCTCAAATTACATTCATTACATGTTTAAGAAATATGATAATGAAATCCGTATCATCAACGTAGATAAGCTTACATATGCAGGTAACCTTGAGAACCTCAAGGACGTTGAAAACCGCGATAACTATACATTCGTAAAGGCTGATATCTGCGATAAGGAAGCTATCCGCAAGATTTTTGCTGAGAACGACATCGATAGAGTTGTTCACTTCGCAGCTGAGTCACACGTTGACCGTTCAATCAAGAACCCAGAAGTTTTTGTACAGACAAACGTACTTGGTACAGCTGTAATGCTTAACTGTGCAAAGGAAGCTTGGGAGCTTCCTGATGGAACATTCAAGGAAGGCAAGAAGTTCCTTCACGTTTCAACAGACGAAGTTTACGGATCACTTCCAGATGATGACAACGCTTTCTTCTATGAGACAAGCCCATATGATCCACATTCACCATACTCAGCTTCAAAGGCTTCATCAGACATGCTTGTAAAGGCTTATATGGATACATACAAGTTCCCTGCAAACATTACAAACTGCTCTAACAACTATGGCCCTTACCAGTTCCCAGAGAAGCTCATTCCACTTATCATCAACAATGCGCTTCAGGGCAAGGACCTTCCAGTATACGGTGATGGAAAGAACGTACGTGACTGGTTATACGTAGAGGATCACGCTAAGGGAATCGATATGGTTCAGGAGCAGGGTGAGCTCTTCCAGACATACAACATCGGTGGACACAACGAGAAGCAGAACATCCAGATCATCCACATCATCCTTGATACACTTCAGGAGATGCTTCCAGAGGGAGATCCACGTAAGGAGCTCGTATCTGAGAACCTTATCAAGTACGTTACAGACCGTAAGGGACATGATCGTCGTTACGCTATCGCTCCAGACAAGATCAAGGCAGCAGTAGGCTGGTATCCAGAGACATGCTTCGAAGAGGGCATCAAGAAGACAATCAAGTGGTTCTTCGAGCACGAGGAGTGGATGAAGAACGTAACATCTGGCGATTACCAGAAATACTACACAGATATGTATTCAGGAAAATAATATGAAAAAATATGATTATTTAGTAGTAGGCGCAGGGTTGTTTGGTGCAACCTTCGCCTACGAAGCTATGAAAAGAGGTAAGTCGGTTCTAGTAATCGACAAGCGCAACCACATAGCCGGAAATATTTATACAAAAGAAGAAGATGGAATCAATGTGCACGTTTACGGCGCACACATCTTCCACACTAGCGACAAAAAGATTTGGGAATACATGAACCAGTTCGCTGAGTTCAACAACTACATCAATTCCCCAGTTGCCGTTTATGGCGACGAGCTTTACAATCTTCCATTCAACATGAACACATTCTCAAAGATGTGGGGCATCAAGACTCCTGCAGAGGCAAAGGCCAAGATTGCAGATCAGATTAAGGAGCTTAACATCACAGAGCCAAAGAATTTGGAAGAGCAGGCACTTTCTCTTGTAGGAACAGATGTATACGAAAAGCTCATCAAGGGCTACACACAGAAGCAGTGGGGACGTCCATGCGACGAGCTTCCAGCTTTCATCATCAAGAGATTGCCACTTAGATTTACATACGACAACAACTACTTTAACGATAGATTCCAGGGAATACCAATGGGCGGTTACACTCAGATCGTTGAAAAGATGCTTCAGGGCGCAGATGTTGTGCTTGAGCAGGATTTCTTCGACATGGTTGGCGGCGTAGAAAACGCACCAAAGTCTACAGAGGGAACTCTCAACGACGGTAGCCAGGTTTCTTGGAATAAGCTTGTTTTCACAGGCCAGATTGATGAGTATTACAATAGCTGCTATGGCGATTTGGAATATCGCTCAGTTCGATTTGAGACAGAAAAAATCGATTGTGACAACTACCAGGGCAACGCAGTTGTAAACTACACTGCAGCCGATGTGCCATACACTCGTATCATCGAGCACAAGCACTTCGAGTTCGGCACACAGCCAACCACAATCATTTCAAAGGAATACTCAAGCGAGTGGCAGCCAGGCGTTGAGCCTTACTACCCAGTAAACAACGATAAAAATAATGCAGTTTACGAAGATTATGCAAAGCTTGCATCAAGCGAGTCAGGAGTTATCTTCGGAGGCCGTCTTGGTCAGTACAAATACTACGACATGGACAAGGTTGTTATGGCTGCATTGGATTGCGTAAAGGAGGAATTTTAAGTGAAAGGAATTATATTGGCTGGAGGTTCCGGCACAAGATTATACCCATTAACTAAAGCTATCTCTAAGCAGATTATGCCAATTTATGATAAGCCAATGATTTACTATCCATTGTCTACACTTATGCTTGCAGGCATTCGCGAGGTTCTTATCATCTCTACACCAAGAGATCTTCCTGTATTCAAGGAGCTTCTCGGTGATGGTAGCCAGCTTGGTATGGATATTCAGTATGCCGTTCAGGAGCAGCCAAACGGACTTGCTGAGGCATTTATCATCGGCGCAGATTTCATCGGAAAAGATGCTGTAGCACTTGTACTTGGCGATAACATTTTCTATGGCCAGTCATTCTCAAAGGTGCTTCAGACAGCAGCACATCGTACAGAGACAGAGCCAGGCGCAACAATCTTCGGTTACTATGTTCGTGACCCAAGAGAGTACGGCGTTGTTGAGTTCGATGAGAACGGCGTAGCTATTTCTATCGAGGAAAAGCCAGCTCAGCCAAAGAGCAACTACGCAGTTCCAGGTCTTTACTTCTACGACAACTCAGTAGTAGAAATCGCAAAGACAATCAAGCCATCAGCACGTGGTGAGCTTGAAATCACAGCCGTTAACAACGAATACTTAAACCGTGGAAATCTTCACGTTGAGACACTTGGCCGTGGATTTGCATGGCTTGATACAGGAAACCACGACATGCTTCTTGCAGCTGCTGAGTTCGTCAGCACATTCCAGAAGCGTCAGGGTATGTATGTATCATGCATTGAGGAAATCGCATTCAAGCGTGGCTTCATCAACAAGGAGCAGCTTCTCAAGCTCGCCGAGCCACTCATGAAGACAGAATACGGTAAATATTTAGTAGACGTTAGTAACGGATTGTAAAAAAACTAGCTTGTAACTATCAAGCAAAAAATTAGAAAGAGTATAGATAAAGAAAATGGCAATTACAGTTGAGAAAAATGTAAATGGTATTGAGGGTCTTTGTGTAATAACTCCAAAAGTCTTCGGCGACGAAAGAGGCTATTTCATGGAGACATACAACGAAAATGATATGAAGGCAGAAGGACTTGATTATGTCTTTGTACAGGACAATCAGTCTGCAAGCAAGAAGGGCGTACTTCGTGGCCTTCACTTCCAGAAGAACTTCCCACAGGACAAGCTTGTTCGTGTAATCAAAGGTGAAGTTTATGATGTAGCAGTTGACCTCCGCCAGGGATCAGCTACATTTGGAAAGCACTACGGAATTCTCCTTTCAGAGGAGAACAAAAAGCAGTTCATGATTCCAAAGGGATTCGCTCACGGATTCTTAGTAGTCAGCGACTATGCAGAGTTCTGCTACAAGGTTACTGATTTCTATCATCCAAACGATGAGGGCGGTCTTATGTACAACGATCCAGATATCGCTGTTCAGTGGCCAATCCCAGAGGGAATGACTGAGGCAGATTTAATCCTTTCAGACAAAGATAAGGTAAACGCATCTTTCAAGGATTACTGCGCAGAGAGAAATATCAACGCTTAAGATTTAATTTGGGAGAATTATAAAATGGAAGAATTATGGGAGAGTTTGAAATTCTTTATAGCATCGCATAAGGCGGCCAGTATTGCCGTTGCCAGTGCTGTTGGTGTTACAGCGGCAGGTGCAGGCGGCTATGGTGTTTATAATCTCGTGACTGACGATGAAGAGCCAGTTGAGGTTGTAGAGGTCACAGAGCAGGCAGCCAACAATGATGTCTATATCCCAGAATTTGTTAATGTAAAAATCACAAGTGAATCATTAGAGAAGGATTTGACAATCTACATCTCTGACGAGAACGACAATCCTATCACAGGAATTCCTTTTGAAGTAAAGCTTTTGACTGAGGAAAATGCGGAAAGCCTTCAGTCATATGTTGATGCAATCAAGGATATCGATGCTCAGATTGCTGAGTACACAAAGGATTACGACTTCTCAACAGACACAGAGGAAACAGGTTCTGAGGAAGAAAGCGATGCCCTCCCAGTGGATGGAGAAGAGATTGATTTCTCTAAGGATGATTCAGAAGAATCAGAAGATACTTCAGAGGACACAACAGAGACTGCAAGCAATGAGGCAACAGTTACAATACCAACTAACTCATTCCAGATTATGCAGATCCTCCAGGATAGAAACGCAGCAGTCACTGTTACAGATGAGAACGGTGATGTAGTTGAGACTCAGACTGGAGATATCAGCTCAGATCCATTGTATCTTTTATATCTTGATAAAGAGACAGCAGTTCAGGCATACACAGTAGCTGTTAATGAGGCAGAAGGTACCGTTTATACAGATGATGATATGGACGGCGTAATCACTCAGACAGATATGGAAGCTGGCGACTATGTACTTTGCTTAGTAAACGACTTAGACACAGAAGTTAGCTACGAGCCTGTAACATACACTACTGCAGCCAATGTAAAGGACAAGGTAGAGTTCAAGGTTCAGAAGGAAATCACAAAGCAGATTAAGAAGGATGTGGCTTCCGAGGATGGACAGAAGGCTGCCGCTGCAGAGGTTCCAGTAGAGAACAAGCTTACAGATACAGTTGAGTACGTTGAATCTAAGAAGGTTGAAAACGGCTCAGGTGAGGTTAAGCAGGCAGAGGCAGTTGCTCCAAAGTCAAATGCAAAAGCTAGCAAGGCTACAAAAAAGGGTGAGGGCAAAGTAAAAGTAACACATAATGTTACAAAGAAGGCTACATCACACTCAATTACAGTTAAATATGTGGATGAGAGCAACAAAGAAATCCAAGCAGCAAAGACTTATACAAAGAATGTTGGAGAAGCTTACGAAGAAAGCGCTCCATCAATCCAAGGATATACATTAAAGACTGATGCTACAAATAAAAAGGGCACAGTGGCAGATGCTGACATAGTTATTACATTTGTGTACAAGGCAAATCCTGTAGAAGAAAAGACATTTGATGTTACATTAAAGTATACAGGACATCCAAGTAAACCATCTGAGACAAAAACGGGTGTAAAGGTTGGCGATACCATCACTCCTGAGTCAGTAGAAGGCTACACAGTTAGTCCTGAGTCAGCTACTGTGGTTGCAGGTCAGACAGAGTACTCATTTACATATACAAAAAAGCAGGAAGAACCTAAGACTGTATCAGTAACTATTCATTATTCAGGCACAAATGTAGATGCTGAAACAGTTACAAAGAAAGTTGGAGAAAAAATTTCTCCAAAGGAAATAGATGGTTATACATGTTCGGATTCTGAAGTAACTGTTACAGAAAATACAACCGAAGTAACATTTACATATACAAAAAAGCAAGAAGAGCCTGCAAAAGAATCTAGAAGAAATGGAAAAGCCAATGCTGTTGTAGCTGCTAATAATTTTGGTGTAAGAACAACTGCTCTTGCAGCTCGAATTATTAAGACAGCAGCAAATACAGATACAGTAACAGAAGAAGCTACCCTCGACATGAGCTACTCAGCTGGCACATTCACAATCAAGGCTTCTACAAATGTAGGCAGCGTCACAGTAAATGGTACAGCTGTTACAATGTCAAACGGTAGCGGTACTTTCAAGGTTACAAAGGATGGAGATTACACACTTAAGGGTGTAGCAACATTCTCAGACAAGGCAACAGATAACACACTTGCTGTTACATATACAGTATCAGGATACGGCTCAGGCGATTCAACAGAAAAGCTTAAGGACGCAGCTGGCAACCAGCTCTATCTTGATGAGCAGTGCACAAAGGAAGCAACTGCTGCTGATTATGAAAAAGGCAAAAAGTATTATTACAAAGAAGCTAGCTATACATACTATGGTTGGCAGTCAATTGATGGCAAT
>JAEEGH010001460.1_pt1 | contig 68398 bp, 60 predicted proteins | sample 9134181 | NCBI WGS metagenome assembly JAEEGH01 (sample SAMN16246544, study PRJNA631951) | gut metagenome | biome: gut microbiome; feature: rumen; material: DP-attached | host: Bos | place: Iran: Karaj | collected 2018-10
TGGAGATTCGTGGCGAGTGCCACCTGGTCCCCTTTGGCCTCGCAAGCTGCGATGGCCGAAAGGGCCTGTTGTCTGGGGGTAAGGGAAAAGGCCATGATTGCCAGAATGATCAGATTCATTTCAGATTGTCTTTAAAGAAAGATTCCATCTTGTCGTAGGGGATCACACCGGCCACGTCGTCGTAGAGATCCACATGGGAGGCGCCGGGGATGATCATCAGCTCCTTGTTGGTGCCGGTCAGCAGGCCGAAGGCGTATTCGCTGAAATAGCGGCTGTGGGCTTTTTCGCCGTGGATGAGCAGCACGGGGTTCTCGATTTCACCGGCCCAGGCCAGCAGCGGCTGATTCAGGAAACTCTGGCAGCCGATGACGTTCCAGCCGTCGTTGGAGTTGCCGCTGCGTGCATGGTAGCCGCGCGGGGTTTTGTAGTAGGCGTGATAATCCTTGACGAACCAGGGAGCATCGTCCGGAAGCGGGTCGATAACGCCGCCGGCACGCTCATATGTTCCGGCTGCATAGTCTCTCGTGCGCTGGGCAGCCAGGGCGCGGCGTTTTTCCATCCGCTGGGCAGGCGTATCCTCGCTGGCGAAATAGCCTTCCACATTGACCTTGCTCATATCATACATGGTGCTGGCCACTGTGGCCTTGATGCGCGGGTCGAGGGCGGCCGCATTGATAGCCATGCCGCCGAAACCGCAGATGCCGATGATGCCGATGCGTTGCGGGTCCACGAGGTCGCAATTGGAAAGGAAATCCACGGCAGCCAGGAAGTCTTCCGTATTAATATCCGGCGAGGCCATCCTGCGCGGCTCTCCGCCCGATTCTCCCGTATAGGAAGGATCGAAAGCGAGGGTCACGAAACCTCTTTCAGCCATGTGCTGGGCATAGAGGCCGGAGGATTGCTCCTTCACGGCACCGAAGGGACCGCTCACCGCGATGGCGGCCAGTTTGCCTTCCGCGTTCATCGGGACATACATATCAGCCGCCAGCTCAATGCCGTAACGGTTGTGGAAAGTGACTTTGCTGTGGTTGACCAGTTCGGACTTAGGGAATGTCTTGTCCCATTCCTGTGTAAGGGAAAGTGTGTTCATATCGGTTGTACTTGATTTGCAGCCCAGGATCATCAGCGATGCGAGGGCGATGGATACAAAATGTTTCATGGCTGATTATTTTTTGCAAAAGTAGGGCTCTTGCCCGGGATTTTTCAACCGATTTTTGTTGAATATCTACCAATATCGCAGAAACTTGAATAATCTTTCAATTTTTTATACCTTTATGTCCGTTATGAAGAACATCCTTCACATCACAGACCCCAATGTCTATGCCCACTATCTGAATGCGCCCGTCCTGCATCCGCTGGTGAGCGTCATCCACTACGACGAAGTGTCGCCCATTCATTCCAGCCTGAACCGCTACGGGGTATATGGGCTCTTTATCCAGCGGAACTTCCCGAAGAATCTCACCTATGGGATGAAGATGTTCGATGTGCCCGACGGCTCCATCATCGCCGTCGAGCCCGGTCAGATCGGCGGTAAGGAAGACGACGGGGAAAGAATCCACATCAGTGGCTGGGTACTGCTGTTTTCGCCGGAACTCCTACACGGAACGGACTTGGAGCATCGGATGAAAGATTATCAGTTCTTCTCCTATTTTGCAACGGAAACCTTGAGAATGGAGCCGGCAGAGTGGAGTCGAATCACGCAACTGCTTACCCAGTTGCGTCATGAACTGCAGGAAGGCACCGACTCCCCCGCTCTTCGCACCGTCATCCTCGGATACATCCGGCTGATCCTGGAATACTGCAACCGCATCTATCTGCGGCAGCTTTCGAAAGAAGATAAAGCCTCCTCCGATCTGCTCAAACGTTTCCACAACCTGTTGCGCGAATATTACCTATCCGGCAAACAACTGGACCTGGGCGTTCCGTCTGTCCAATACTGTGCCGGAGAACTGGCCTATTCCGCCCGCTACCTGGGCGATGTCCTCCACAAGGCCACCGGCGGAACCGCCATTGGCCTCATCCATTCTTTCGTGATCAACCAGGGAAAGAATCTCCTGATGAACGGCCACAACATCGGTGAGACTGCCCAACTGCTGGGCTTTGAATTCCCGCATCACTTCACCCGCCTCTTCAAGAAAACGACGGGCATGACACCCACCGATTTCATCAAGTCAAAATGAATCCCGCCGCTCATTGGCACAACCACGCCGACTTTTCGCACACACCGTTCATCATTCGGAAGATGGACACCTCGGGCTTTATCAAACCCGCCGAAGTTCCCGTAGCACGGCTGCCGCTCATCGGTTTTATCTTCCTTACTTCGGGAGAAGCACTTGTTGACGTGGACGGACTCCCCTTTTTGTGTCAGCCAGGGCAGATTCTGCTGATTCCGGCTCAGGCTGCCTTTTCCATCCGGTACTATCGCGATGCAGTCGGTTATACAGGTGGCTTCTCCTCTTCCATTCTTACCGATACAAAGCCGCTGAGATTCCTCTCCGTGCCGATTCACCAGGGTTTCTGGTTCGACGAGGGCGTCTTTATCGGTTTGCTGTTCAAAATGCTGGCTGCCTCCTTCGAAAGAGACGATCTTGTATTCGTCGAGAAAGGGCTGGACCTGCTGCTCTCGCGCATCAAACCAGATCTCAGCGCATCGGTCCATCCAGCCGTGAACCGGTTCCTCGAGTCAGTCTTCGACCCGGAGAAGATGCCCGGCACGCTTACAGCATACGCCGATACAATCGGCATCAGCGAAAACTATCTCAGTCGCCTGATCAAACAATCTACGGGCCGGAGTGTCGGCGCTTGGATCGATATTGTCCGGATTCAACGTGCCAAGCGGATACTTTCCTCCACCGGCCTGTCCATTATAGACGTAGCTGCGTCGGTCGGCGTGGATGATCAGTCTTACTTTGCCCGACTGTTTCGGAGAGAGACCGGCATGACGCCTTCTGCCTATCGGAAAAAGATGCAAGGATAGTCCTAATTTCATCCCTTCCCGGCCTAAAAACATCCGCTTTTTTTGCTGATCTTTGCACTTGTAAAGAAAAGCGAATATGAATTTCAGCGGCATCATCGTCGGCGCAGCCGTGTTTCTGAGCATCGGGATCTGCCATCCGGCCGTCATTAAAATGGAATATCACTGGGGAAAAGACAGTTGGTGGATCTGGCTGTTAGCCGGTCTGGCATTCTGCATCCTGTCCCTCTTTGTCGAGAACAGTATCCTCTCCACCATCATCGGCGGCTTTGCCTTCTCCTGCCTATGGGGCATCCATGAGATGTTCCTCCAGGAAAAGCGGGTGCTCCGTGGCTGGTTCCCCGAGAATCCTAAACGGCACAGCTATTACGAAGTCCGCCGCAAAGAAATGCAAGGCAAGCTATGAGAAGTTTTCTTCTGACCACCTTTTGCTTACTGCTCGTTTGGGCGGCGCAAGCGCAGGAAAAGAAGCTTCTGCATGGCTTTGACGGTGGAATGATGATTCACACGGGCTATCTGTCTGGCTCCCTGGATGCTATCGGCTATGAAGCCAAAGGAGCACCGATAGGCATCGGTGGTGTCATCCGGCTTCATTTGGGCGAGCATCTCCGTTTCGGCACGGAAGGCTACGTGTCAACCCTCAGCCAACGTGACAACGGAAGCTATCTCAAGTATGGATGGGGCGGTCTCCTGGCCGATTTTTATGCCGTCCTGGGAAGGGTCCAGCCATACGCCGGCGTTACCTTGGGCGGCGGGGCGATGACCTCGCTCCTGATGTTCGAAAAACCGGTCACAGCTTGGGCTCCTATCGACGGAACCCGTTATCATAAACAGGGATTCATGGCTGTCGATCCCTTCGTCGGCTGCGATTTCATCGTCTCCGGCCCCATGCATCTGACGCTCAAGGTAGATTATCTCTGTGCCCTGAGCGATGCCAAACTCCTTCCTCAAGGGCCCAGGGCCTATTTCGGATTCCTGTTCTATCATTGATCCCCACAGGCTAGTCTGTCAGATTCGGGAGCCTCGATTACCGCAAAAGTTTTCTTATCTTTGTCAAGATAAACGACTTTCGCCTACCCAATTCCTATTGACGTGAAAAAGCTCCTGTTTGCATGGGCCGTTTTGGCCGCACTGACCTCCTGCGGAGACGCACGACCGACCACACCGACTACTGTCGGCAATCCCTATCTTCCCCTTTGGGAGCACATTCCAGACGGAGAACCCTATGTGTTTGAAGACCCGGATCGACCCGGCCACCAACGTGTATATATCTACGGGTCACACGACATCGAACGGACCCAGTATTGCGGAAGGGACCAAGTGGTTTGGTCAGCACCTGTGGACAGCTTGTGGAACTGGCGCTATGACGGCGTCATTTTCCGCGTCAATACGAACCGCGACGGAAAGCCGCTCAACGAAGGCGACCTCTATGATGTCCTCTATGCCCCGGATGTATGCCTGAAGGAGGCTGCTGACGGTACCAAGACCTACTACCTTTATCCCAACGATATGGGATGGAAGCGCAACTCCCTGGTAGCAAAGAGTGCCCGTCCTGACGGACCCTTCGAGGTGTGCAACTGGAGCCCGGACAATCCCTTTGAAACCGAAGGAATCCTGGGTTTCGATCCCGGCGTGTTCGTTGATGACGACGGCCGTGTCTACGGCTACTGGGGTTTTTCGAAGTCGTTCGGCGGAGAATTGGATCCTGCCACGATGGCAACGCTGAAGCCTGGGACCCAAGTCGTGGAGGATATGGTTTCCAATCTTCATCAAGAGGGCATATTCCGCTTTTTTGAAGCATCCTCCATCCGCAAGATCAAGGACAAATATGTGTTTATTTTCAGCCGCTGGACAGCCCCTGGCGAATTCGGGCTCCCTGACACCAATTACACCCTGGCCTACGCCTACAGCGATCATCCGCTGGGTCCCTGGACCTACGGCGGCACGCTCATCGACGCCCGCGGACGCGATGTCGATCCGGAGGGCAACCCGATCGTTACGGCCACGCCTACGGGCAACACCCACGGCAGTATCTGCGAAATCAATGGACAATGGTATGTGTTTTATCACCGACAGACAGGACGTAATGAATATGCCCGCCAAGCCATGGTCTCCCCGATTTCGGTGCAAGTTGAAGAAGGCCCTGGCGGCAAAGTGTCCATCAGTGAAGGGGAATATACGTCAGAAGGTTTTGCGCTGGAGGGCCTGAACCCGTTGGAACGGCACTCCGCTGGCATCGCCTGCTGGTACACCGGGCCGAAGCCTTGGCGCCAACACGGAGACGACATGTTCTCCGGTTCTTACCTTGAACCTGGATACGGCACGGAAGACCGGTACGACGCACCATGGGATCTGAGGAATAACAGGAACCGGATCGTGAACAACAACGACGGATCCATTGTGGGCTACAAGTACTTCAACTTTGACAGGACGAAGGGAAAGAAAGACCTGAAACTTTTACTGGAACTGGTACCAGAAGGCATTGACGGGACCATTACCGTCTGGGCTGACCGTCCCTGGGCGGCACAAGGGGGAAAGCGTATCGGGTCTGTCACGATCAGCGCCGATATGCCCCAGGCGTCCACAGAGATCTGTCTAAGCGTTCCATCCCTGGCAGAAATGACCGGAAAGCACGCCATCTTCTTTACCTTCACTTCTGACGTAAAAGACAAATCCTTGTGCTCGTTGGAATCACTGGTTTTTTCTGAGACTTGTCATTTGAAAAAATAATACTTATTTTTACAGTATTAAAACATTAAGCACCATGGGTTTACTAAAGGATTTGTTCAACATCGCCGGTAAGGTCGCCTCGGTTGCACAGGAGATTGCCGCCAAACAGGAGTCTACCGCCAAAAAACCGACTGCCGGCAACCCAACGCCGTCGGTCCCCCCGGTACGCAGTGCCGAAACAGTCCGGGAGAAATCCGCCGAAGAGTGGCGTGCCTATTTCCGGGAGATCATCCGGTCTGCATGCGCACTGTACGAGGTCCGGGAGGACGTTCCTGTGACTGATCTTGTCGGAAACGTCTCCGACGAGTTCCAACTCTACGCTACCCGCCCGCGTCAGGTTTACAAGGCAGAATGGGGTAAACCCTATACCTTCGTCCTGTACCAGGGAGGCGTTCCCAAGGGCGTCGTGATGCTGGGCGACGGACATAGCCATTATGCCAATGTCAAGTATTTGATCGCCAGAATGTACGCCAAGAAGATCGGGATTCCTTACATCAACTTCTACACGCAGATGCCCAACGAGCGTGAGTACGTCGTAGGCCGCCTCCATCGTTTTCTGGGTTAGTCATCAGGAAAAAGGGGATGCAACCCCGTTGCGCCTGCGCAGGACGCAGCACTGCCTATCTTATGCCTTGCAGGCGGCAAGGCAGTGTACCCGTCCGGTGATCAGCAATTTTGCTGATTCAAATTCATTCCCCTTTTTCCTTTTTTCCTATGCAAAGCATCCTCTTCCAATTGGACGACCCGGCGGTATGGGAGACATTCCTGGCCCACCGTCTGATGAAAGGACGTTTTACCTGGTCTCTGTTCAGCGATGCAGACGACTACGTCGAGCATGAACGCTATTTGCCAGTAGCCAGCGCCTTCCTTCGCGGCGAAGGGCCTAGCATCCCGGAAAGAAAGCGCATCAACAAGATGGGCACCGGGAAGAAACGTACCGTTTACTGTTTCAGTCCGGAGGAGACACGCGTGCTCAAACTCATCGCCTTTCTCCTGTACCGCTACGACGACCGTTTTTCACCCAACTGTTACGCCTTCCGCCGCGGAATCAAAGCGACCGACGCCATCTTCCAACTCCGGAAGGCCCTTCGCGGACGAGAAATGTGGGCGTATAAGCTGGACATTCACGACTATTTCAATTCTATTTCCATCCCCATCCTCCTACCCATACTCAAGGAACTTCTTTCTGATGATCCACCCTTGTATGCGTTTTTTGAGCGAATGCTGACCGATGGCAGGGCACTCGCCGACGGACGGATTGTCCGGGAAAACCGCGGAGTCATGGCCGGCACACCCACTTCTCCCTTTCTGGCGGACGTCTATCTGATGGAAGTTGACCGCTATTTTTCGGATGCCGGTGTCGTTTATGCCCGCTATTCGGACGATATTATCCTATTCGCACAAGACCGTAAAGAGCTGGAATCCCACAAATCCGTGCTGCTGGGCTTTCTGGAACACTATGGCCTGACCGTCAATCCTGAAAAAGAGAGGATCTACATGCCCGACGAGCCCTTCGAATTTCTGGGCTTCCGTTGCCAGGGCGAAGCCATCGACATCTCCCGGGCTGTCAGAATCAAGATGAAAGGCAAAATCCGCCGGGCGGCACGTTCCCTGCAACGGTGGCGTGTAGCAAAGGGCCTAACCCCGGAACAGGCCATGAAAGGCCTGATCCGGAAATTCAACGCAAAACTGTTCGAGGGGGAAGATCCGGACTCGCTGAGTTGGTCCCGCTGGTTCTTTCCGGTCATCAACCGGACCGAGGGCCTTCAGGAAATCGACCGGTATCTGCAACAGTATCTCCGTTATCTGTCGAGCGGCCGGCACACCAAGATCAACTACCGGGTGCGCTATGAAGACCTCAAAGCCTTGGGCTACCGCAGCCTAGTCCATGAGTTTTACCGTTATGCTGGCAGGAAAGATGAACGACAAATCGCCACGCTCCCGTAGGGTGCGGCGCATTGTTTCGGGAGAGCGGGTAACCGGCCCTTCGAAAAGGACCTTTTCCCCGAAAGTCACGCGTACAGGACGGTCCAAGTCGAACATTTCATCATTCAGGTAAAAAGTCAGACCAGAATAATCGCAAGCAAGGATTTCAATCGTATTGGCGCTTCGCCTGGCACATGCCACTTTGCCCTTCGCTATCTCACCGGTGGGTGCTCCCAGCCAATAAAAGGTCGTTTTGGGCTCATCGCCCTGGCACCAGACCACCTTGTCGGGGTTCGGATTCCGGCGGTAGCGAGCCATCCAGGGCACGGCGGCCGCATCTTCGAGATACATCCAATGCTCACGGCCTGCCACAATGTGCCCTTCGTGCACATAACCCGCGGGATCCGCTGCCTGCAGAGCGTCCATTTCCGCGATACGCTTGGTGCACTCCTCATTGCGGTTATAGGCGGCATCGAGTGCACCGCACCAGATCATGAAAGGGAGGTTGCGCAGACTCAGCAACGACACGTCACCGGGATGGCCCGCCATCATGGATGCAGCGGCCCAGTGGTCCGCCATCCGCGGCGCGAGGCGCCAGACACCGTCGCCGCCGGCGGAGTAACCCATCAGGTACACTTTGTCTGGATTGACGTCCAGTTGCGTCACGGCCATACGGATCAACTCCTCATAGAAAGCGTCCGACTCAGGACGGAAATGCAGATCCCAGGTATCGGTAATGCCGCGCGGACAAAGGTAAACGCCTTCAGCAGGCTGATACAGTTTCTTCTGGTTCTCCCATTGACTGTCGTTCATCGAGGCCGGGCCTCCCCCGCCCCCGTGCAGCGAAATGAAGAGCGACCGGCCGTCAGCCGGCTTGTTGCCGAATATCCGCCAGTCGAGGCGCATGGTAAAATTGCCGCGTGTGAGAGACTTCTTTTCAAAAGAATCGGCCAAGGCTATCTTGACGGAATCCCGCCATGCTTTCTCCAGAAATGCCGCATACTCCTGGCATTCGGACTTCGTCAACGAAACTTTTCCGGCCAGCGGAGATTCCGCCGGTCCGTCCGGGGTGGTTGAAGGTGCCTGGCAAAAGGCAAACAGCACAGAAGCCAGGATAAGAAGCAATACTCTTTTCATAGGCAAAAGATTAGCCCTGATGCGCCGGACGGAGCAGGTCAAGAACAACTTTGACGGGATTGAAGGTTTCCAAGGGCACCTCGACGAACAAGGTATTCCAGTCGCTCATGGCACCGTTCCAAAGGCCCGGCATCTCCAGGGCTTTCAGTTCACGTCCCTGATAACTTTTGGAACTCATAAAGCCAGCTTCCGGATCGACGTGCTTCAGCAGGTCGAAGCGGTTGCCCCTGCAGTCGCGCAGGATGCATACCAGATCCACGGGATTGAAGTGCGTGGCCTTCGCCATCGCGCCGGCCGCGGCGGGATCCGCCTTGTTGATCTGGACGCTCTCGAGAATCTGGAGCGACGTGCTGCCGTCTTTGCCTTCCACGATATACGGACCGCCGCCCGGCTCGCCTTCGTTACGGACCATGCCGCAGACACGGATGGGCCGGTTGAGTTTGGTGCGGAGCTGCGCCACGCGCGCTTCGAGGCTGTCTGCGTGCGGCAGCTTGACGCAGAGGACGCAGTCGAGGAATTTTTCGATATCGTCGCAGAGTTCTTCGCTGGGCGCCGCGTTGATCTGGCGGATATAGCGGAAGATGATGTCGCGGAGCCGCAGGGCTTCGCCCATCAGCACGCGCTTGTAAAGCGAAGTGACCGGCAGGAGTTTCTCGTGAGCCACGTTGTCGATGTTCTTGATCGACACCAGTTCCGCGTCCACTTTGTTCAGGTTGTGGATCAGGGCGCCGTGGCCGGCGGGACGGAAGAGCAGCGAGCCGTCGTCCAGGCGGAAGGGGTTGTTGTCGGGATCGACGGCGATGGTGTCGGTGGCTTTGTCCTGATATGTGAAGGTGATGTCGTACTTCACGCCATATTTCTTTTCATAGACTGGTTTCACTTCGGCGAGGGCCTGCTCGAACAGTTCCCGATGCTCGGGCGAGATGGTCACGACCAGCGAGCAGATATCGTCGTAGTCGCGCATATACTCCTGGGCTTCGACCAGGTGCTCGGCGATGGCCGTGCGGACTTCGTCGACATAGCGGTGGAATTTCAGCACGCCCTTGGGTTTGGCGCCGTAGGCCAGGCCGTCTTCCTTGAGGAGTTTGCGGAGCACATCCTTGCGGTAAGCCGCACTGTCTTCAGGATGGCCGAACAGTTCCGGCGTATAGAAGGCGAAATCCTGGATGCGGGCGGCCAGTTTGGCGCCGGGTGCATCGGCGGGCAGATCTTCTCCGGCTTCCAGTTTCTCCAGCCCGGAGAACATATCCTTGAACATACGGGAAGCGGCGCCGGATGCGGGCACGAATTTGCACTTGCCCACCACGCTGGCGCGTTCATAATAGTCGGCGGCCTCCCGGGCGTCTTCTTCCGAAAGCACACGGATACCGCGCTGCGGCGTGGCCGGCGCCACGATCTTCATCCACGGGAATCCTTTCTTAAAATGTTCGATCTGGAGTTCAATCTGGCTGAGGTCTGCGCCCCGCGCTTCGATCTGTCGGATATCTTTCTGGGTAAACATGATGAAAACAGTTTGATAGATTGACAAATTTAATAAAAAAAACGACAAGTTCCGCTTATTCCATGATCTCAGCCGGCGCCCTGCCTGCTTCCAGCAGGCTCCGCATCCGGTCGAGATACGGTGCCGCGTGCTCGAAAAAGAGCCGATACCCCCGGCATAATGCATTGTGCCCCGAAGAGCCGTCCTCTCCCACGGCAAAGCGATGCTGTGGGCATTCTCCGCCGCAGGCGGGCAGCCAGGGACAGTGACGGCACTCGTCAGGAAGGGTGTTGTATTTATCAGTCACAAAGTGGGTCCGCCGCGGATTGGCCATCATCGCCCGGAAAGAATCCTGGCCGAGGTTCCCCAGCTTATGCGCCTCGTCCACGAAATGGTCGCAGGCATATACATCACCGTTGTGCTCGACAGTCAGCACATCGCCGCAACTGCGCGCATAAACACAAGTACCGGGTGGCAAGCCGCACCAGCAGCATAGGGCCGCGTCGAACTGGTTCACAAACGTCTCCCCGACATCCCGGCGTACCCAGACATCAAAGATATCGCATAAAAACTGTCCGAAACCCAGATCCGACACATTGTAGGGCGGATTTCCGGGTTCCGCCACGGGCAGGAACTGCAGATAGCGGCTGCCCGTCGACCGCAGGAACTGATAGATTTCTGCACCATGCCCTTCACTGCGGGCATTGACCGTCGTCAGCGTGTTGAAATCCACACCCGCCTGCTGCAGCAGATTCAGGCCCCGCATCACACGGGCAAACGTAGGCTGTCCGCCCCGGTCCGTCCGGAAACGGTCGTGAATTGCCTCCGGCCCGTCCAGCGACAGACCGATCAGAAAAGCATGGTCCCAGAAAAAGGAAGCCCACTCTTTCGTAAGCAAAGTGCCATTGGTCTGGAGCGTATTGACAATCCGCTTCCCCCCGGCATACCGCTGCTGACAGGACACTGCCCGGCGAAAGAAATCCTGCCCGGCGAGCAGTGGTTCGCCGCCGTGCCAGGTAAAAGTAACCTCTGGGGCGTCGTTGGCAGCAATGGCCTCGCGGATGACCCTTTCCAAAAGCGTATCCGACATCAAGGGTTCCCGCCCCCCATAAAGATCCGCTTTTTCCAGATAATAGCAATAGGCACAGCCGAGATTGCAGCGCGAACCGCCCGGCTTGACCATCACCTGAAAGGCGACGGGACCTTGGAGCCGTGCGGCATCCCGAAGGTCGATCGTGGGGCCGGTCTCCATCATCAGAATCCGTTCTGCGCACGGATGGGATCGTCGTAGAGAAGCTGAAGCCGGACCAGTTCTTTTCGTAGGCTGTCTGTAACCGCCTCCGTGCCAGGCTGCCCGTACAGGTTATGCAACTGCTGCGGATCTTCCTGCAGATCAAACAACTCCCATTCGTCAATGTCGTTGTAGAAATGCATCAGGCTATAGCGGCCGGTACGCACCCCGTAGTGCCGGCGCACCGAATGCTCGGCCGGATACTCGTAATAGTGATAATAGAGCGATTGGCGCCAGTCAGCAGGATGCCTGCCCCGAAGAAGCGGGAGGAAACTCTCACCTTGGATGTCTTCGGGGATTTCCAAACCGGCCGCTTCCAGAATCGTGGGCGCATAGTCGATATTCTGGACGAAAGCCTCGATATCACCACCGCGGACAATCTTCCGGCTTTTTCCGGGCATCCGGACGACGAGCGGTGTCCGGAAACTCTCCTCGTACATGTAACGCTTGTCGAAGTAACCGTGCTCGCCCATGAAAAAACCCTGGTCGGACGTATAGATGACTATCGTGTTCTCAAGCAGGCCGTGTTCCTTCAGATAATCGTACACCCGGCCCACATTGCGGTCCACACTGTGGATAACCCGGCAGTAGTCGTGCATGTAGCGCTGATACTTCCATTCGTACAATGCCCGGCCCGACAGTTTTCCGCTGGCATAATCTTCCTTGAACTGCCGGATGATCGGATCATAGTAGGCATCCCAGGCAGCCTGCTGTGCCGCATTCATACGGCCGGCCACCAACTCTCCGGGAGCCAGGTCGCGACGGTAGAGGTCCCGGCCATAACTCTCCAACGCCGGGTTGTCGGGGGTATGGAACTCATTCTCATGATCCGCCATCTTCAGGTCGTAGATGAGATTCATATCGGCGATGATGCTCATCTCCTGCAGGGCGGCCGCTTTGCGGCTCTCATAATCGTCGTAGAATGTTTCCGGAAGCGGGAACGTCACATCGTCGTAAAGCCCCAGATCCTGCAGGTCAGGCATCCAGCTGCGGTGCGGCGCCTTGTGGTGCAGGAAGAGGCAGAAAGGCTTGTCGGGGTCCCGGTGGTCCAGCCATTCGAGGGCGACATCGGTAACAATGTCCGTGGAATAGCCCTCCCGGACAAGCCGTTCCCCATTCCGGATGAAAACCGGATTGTAATAATCCCCCTGACCTGTCAGGATATCCCAGTAATCAAAGCCGGTCGGTTCACTTACCAAATGCCACTTCCCCACCATCGCCGTCTGGTAGCCACCGGTCTGCAGCAATTTCGGGAGCGTTTGCTGACTTCCGTCGAAAACGCCGTGCTCATTGTTGGTGAAGCCGTTCTTGTGGCTGTGCTTGCCCGTCAGCAGACAGGCACGCGATGGACCGCTGAGCGAGTTTGCCACGAAACTGTTGGTGAACCGAGCCCCCTCCTGCGCCAGCCGGTCGATGTTGGGGGTCCTGATGAAACGGCCATCGTAGCAGCTGATGGTCTGGTACGAATGGTCGTCACACATGATATAGACGATGTTCAGTTTCTTGCCGGAAACGTTTTTGCCGGACGGCCCGTCACAGGCCGTTGCTCCGGCAAGGGCAGAAAGCCCGGCCACGGCATAGAGGAGGTGCTTTTCATTCATAAGGTAAAGATACAAAAAAAGCGGAAAGAAACCTTTCCGCCTTTCATGGGACAAACGCTCAACCCCGTTATTTCACTTCGATATGACGGGAAGCCGGAACTTGTTTGACTTCCTGGAGTTTCGGCAGGGTGATGTGAAGCACGCCACTGACCATCTCGGCCTGGATACCGTCGAGGTTGATATTCTCAGGGAGCACGAAGCTCTGGTGGTAGGACGTGTAGGAGAATTCGCGGCGGAGATAGGTCGTGTCCTTCTCGTCTTTCTCTTCTTTCTTGTTACGCTTCTCGAGCGCGATGACCAGTTCCTCGTCGTTGTCGACGCGGACCGAGAAATCATCTTTCGTCATGCCCGGAGCCGCGATCTCAATCTGGAATTCCTTCTCGCTCTCCTTGATGTTGACGGCCGGCGAAGCAAACTGCCTTGCAGGCATAACGGTGAAATCGTCATCGAACAGGTTGCTGAAAACGCTCGGCAGCCAGGAGTTTCTTCTTTCAACGGAATACATAGTCATATCCTCCAATTGATTAATAGTTGAACTTTCGTTTTGTACTTCAGCTATTGTCAAATTGGAGGCCAAGCGCCTTTTTGAGACAAATTGGCAGGAAAACTGGCAGACTGTCGTGCTAGCCGTGGATCGAGCCGTTCCGGTAGGCGTCCAGGAGTTGGTACAGGTCGTCGATCTGTTCCTTGAGCTCGGCACCCTGGTCGGTGTCACGGACGTAGCGACGGCTTTCCTCGAACTCGAGGACCTTGGTCTCCGAGAGGATGTCAAGTCCATATTTGACCGCCATTTCTCGCGTGGAGAACGGGGCATGCTGCACCAATTTCAGGCTCTGTGAATTGTAGATCAGCGTGTAGCCGGCGATGCCCGTCTCGGGCTGATAGGCCTTGGAATAGCCGCCGTCAATCATCAGCAGTTTGCCGTCGGCCCGGATGGGGCTCTCTCCTTTGATGGTCTTTACAGGAATGTGGCCGTTGATGATGTGGGCGTGCCGCATGTCGGTGACACCGAACTCCCGAAGGATCTTCTCGCAGATGTCGGCGCGGTTCTTCAACTCCTTGTAAGCACCGTTCGTCTCTTTCTGCGGCTCCTTGTCGGCAATGAAATAGCGCTCGAAAGTCGCCATCTTGTCCTTGTCGAAGGTCGGCGCGATGGGGCCGCACCAGAGGTACCAGATGAAGTCCTGGCCAGCTTGGCGTCGCGGCGTTTCCTCCCGGGTATAATAGGCGTTGCGGACCATCTGGTCGACCTTGTCGAAGAGTTTTTTGCCGGCATAAGGCTTGCCCTGGATCATCATTTCCCGGAAAGTGCCGTCGGGATTCATGGGCACGGAGCCGTGGAAGAGCAAGTTGCTGTTGCGCACCAGGTAGAGCGAGCCGTGGTTCAGGAAGCAGCGGATATGCCGCCGTAGCTTATCACTGGTCTCGAAACTGCGGGTCACACCTTCGAGAATCTCCTGCTCGGCAGGCGTCAGCTTATACGGATCGTCGGGGTCGATGGTGGGGAAATTCGTATCCCTGAGCGGATAGTCCTTTCCGCCGAGACGGATGGTCCCCTTCTTGAAATCAATCAGGTGCAGCACATTGCGGTCGTCCATGCCAAATTCCGGGTTCCGGTCGATCACAAGCTTCTCCTGCTTGAACTGGATGACAGCTATGGCTTTGTGCAGTTTGGCGATCAGCGCCAGCTGTGACTCAGGCAACTGCTCATATTCATTTTTCTTCGGCCGGAAAAGCGTGCAGGGATCGTCGGCGTAGGTCTCCATGGCGAAGGTCGTGAGCGGCAGCAGGTTGATACCGTAGCCGTCTTCCAGGGTGGAGAGGTTGGCATAGCGGAAGCACATGCGCAGGACGTTGGCCACGCAGGCGCGGCTGCCCGCAGCGGCACCCATCCAAACAATATCGTGGTTTCCCCATTGGATATCGTAGTTGTGGTAATGGCACAGGGTCTCCATGATCAGGTGCGCACCCGGACCGCGGTCGTAGATGTCGCCGATGATGTGGAGCGAATCAATGACCAGCCGGTGAATGACATTGCAGATCGTGGCAATGAAGTGGTCGGCCCGGCCCGTAGCGATGATCGTATCCACGATCGACATCATATAGCGGCGCTTGTTCTGATTGTCTTCGATCCATTCATGGAGCAACTCCTCCACAATATAGGAATACTCCTTCGGAAGGGCCTTGCGGACCTTGGAGCGCGTGTATTTCGTGGAACAGATGGCCATGACCTGGATGATGCGCATCAGCATGACGCGGTACCATTCCTGCATCTTGGCACGGGTGCGCAGGGTCGTGCGAACCGCGCGGATCTTGTCTTCCGGGTAGTAGATGAGCGTGCAGAGCTCGCGGATCTCACTTTCGGTGAGCGTGGCACCGAAGATCATCTCGACCTTCTGACGGATAACACCGGAGCCGTTGCGCAGTACATGCTCGAAGGCTTCGTTTTCGCCGTGCAGGTCGCAGATGAAGTGTTCTGTCCCTTTCGGGAGATTGAGGATGGCCTCCAGGTTGATGATCTCGGTGCAGGCCTCCTGCTCGGTGGGGAAACTCTTGGCCAGGAGCTTTAAATACTTGAGGTCGCGTTTCATGACTGATGTCGTTTATGCGTATTCCAATTTCCGTAGATTTCACTAACGTTCGATGCCGTGATAAAAGTATCAAAACCTTTCTCTTTCAAGAAGTTGAATAGCGCAGCATACTCACTTTGCGTGAGCAGCGCCACGATCTCGAGCTTTTCCTCGCCGGTATAGCCGCCTTCCAGGCGGTAGATGCTGCAACCACGCTGCAGTTCCTTTGTAATGTACTGGCGGATGGCTTCGTGGTCTTTGCTGATGATGCAGACTTTCTTGCGCTTGTTGAGCGTGTCGGTGAAGTAGTCCACGACCACGCCGTTGATCCAGGTACCGATCAGGCCGATGACCACCATCCGGAACGGGTTGATGGCGAAGGCGGAACAGCAGATCAAGGCGCCGGCGATGGTGACCGACATGCCGATGTCGAAGTGAAGGTATTTGTTGACGATCTTGGCCAGGATATCGAGTCCACCGGTGGAGGCGTTGATGCGGAAAAGAATGGACTGTGAGATACTCAGCAGCAGGACGAAACAGATGAGGTCGAGCCAGGGATCGTTCATCACGGAGGTCGCCCCGGCCTCCATCAGGCTCTCATAGGGCATCACTTTCTCCCACATTTCGAGCAGCGGGCCCAGGATCAGGGCCGTATAGACGGTCTTGGCACCGAATTCGGCGCCGATCAGGAGCCAGGCCAGGATCAGCAGGACGGCGTTGATGACCGTTACAATGACCGAGACCTTGACCGCGCCGCCGAAGATCTGGGACAGCACGATGGACAGACCGGATATGCTGCCGATGATCAGATTGCTCGGCATCAGGAAATAATAGACGGCCGCGGCACCGACGGCCATACCCAGTGTCATGACGATCAGTTCTTTCCAGAATTTCCAGGTGACGACTGGATGGAGAAGCTCTTTCAACGGTTTCATCGTTCAGGTGTATTTATCTATCAAAGTTGCGAAAAATCTTTTGCATTTCAAAATAAACCGCTACTTTCGCATTAATAATAAAGCATATGAAAAGAATCTGCTTGTTTTTGATAGCATGTCTTATCCCCGCGCTCCTGGCAGGACAAAGTCATGTGGATCGCCTTTATTTCGATATGCGGGCCTCCTTTCATCAAGACATCACCGACGGGCAATATAACAGCCAGGCCATCGGCGAATACTTGAACTTCCAGATGATGGGGCACATCACCCCCAACATAGACTACCGCATCCGCCAGCGGCTCAACAAGAAAGTGTTCGACGAACGCAATATGTTCAACGCGACGGATTTCATGTACGTCAACTGGCAGGCCACCGAGCGTTGGAATTTCCTGGTAGGCAAGTACGTCGTGCTTATCGGCGGTTACGAATACGATGCAGCGCCCATCGACGTGTACTATTACAGCCAGTTCTGCAACAATATCTACCAGGCTTTCACGTTCGGCGCAACGGCGGGTTACACCTTTTCCGAAAACCAGCGGCTGGTGGGCCAGATCTGCAATTCGCCGCTGTCGCTCGGCTTCCAGAACATCTATGCCTACAACCTGGCCTGGAACGGCCAGTTCGCCCCATGGTGGAAGACGCTCTGGAGCGTGAATTTCGTGGAAGACATCGACAAGCGGATGGTCAATTACGTGGCGCTGGGCAACCACTTCATTTTCCGCGACGTCATCTTCGACGTCGACCTGATGAACCGCAGCGGGCTCGGGCAGCGGAACTTCGTGCTGAGCGACTTCTCGCTCATCTCAAAGATCATCTGGAGCGTCGGCGCCTGGAACATCTGCGCCAAGGCTGGCTACGAGAAGAACGACCCGGACAACGTAGATCCGCAGGGCCGCCCGTACGACCTGGTTATCGCGCCTGGCACGGAATACATCTATGCCGGCTGCGGCCTGGAATGGTTCCCGCTGGGGCGCGACAATCTGCGCCTGCACGGGGTCTATTACTGGGACAATGCAGCGCGCCGCAACAATATCGAACTGGGCATTACCTGGCGGGTCGATGTGATCAATCGGTAGCCACGTTGTTTCCGTCGAAGAAAGCCTGGGCCAGGTCACGACAAAGCTTGACGACGATGGTTTTTTCTTCGGTCAGATTCGTCTTCCATTTTTCAGCCAGTTTGTCGGCAATACCGAAGAGCTGGCCATAGCATAGCAAATCATCGATCCAGGTGGCATCGACCGGATCACAGGGTTTGTCTTCCGCCTGGGCCTGCAGGAAGTTTTGCAATTCAACCAGGCCGCGGGCTTTCGCCGCACCTGCCGGCGTGAGGGGGCGTATCCGGACCCCCAGATTCGTCAGCTTGTCTTTCGGATTGCCGGGCTCGATCAATCCGCGGTCCTCGAACCACTTCTTTCCGATGTCTTCCGGCTTATAGCCATAGAGGTCCCCGGGACGATTGTAGCTCCAGTCATACACTTCATCGACATCCAGCAGACCGTTTTCCCCGGCGGCATCGCAGAATTTCTGGTACAAGCTATTTTCTTCCGGATCCCGGATGACCGCGTCTTTCTGGATGGAAAGATAGTTGACGATTTCCAGGGCGGGCTTCAGTTGCACAAGTTTCACTTTTCCTTCGCTGTACCAGCGGTACAGAAAAGCGGCCGACAACTCGTGATGGATGTGCTGGTCAAAGATACGCGGCTGGTTAGTCCGGACATAGCAGGCGGCAAACAGGTTGCCCTCCAGCGGAATCTCCTGACGCTGCTCTTTGATCCGGCGGGTGCCGAAAAGTTTCTTGGCATAGCTGAAGCCAAGTTGATGGGCAATGACAAAATAGAGGAAAGACCCGGCCATCAGTACGATCAGCAGCCAGGCCCCGAGGGTATCTAGTTTTTCTAACATCGCTGAAAGGAAAGCAAATGGTTCATATGGACAAATTTACTTAAAAATAAGTTATAAATTTGTAATCACATCCTAATGTATCCACTATGTCTACCCAGATTACGGAAACCCTGCTCACCTGGTATGACCGGTACGGACGGGACCTTCCCTGGCGCCGGACCCGCAATCCATATGCCATTTGGCTGAGCGAAATCATCCTGCAGCAGACGCGCATCGCTCAGGGGCAGGCCTACTGGGAACGTTTCATGAAGCACTTCCCGAACGTGGAGACACTGGCTGCCGCCAGCGAGGATGAAGTGCTGCGCCTCTGGGAAGGGCTGGGCTATTACAGCCGCGCCCGCAACCTGCATGCTGCTGCTCAACAGATTGTCACACAGGGCACTTTCCCCGTTACGCTGGAAGGAATCCGTGCCTTGAAAGGCATCGGAGACTATACCGCGGCTGCCATCGGATCCATCGCCTTCGGGATCCCGGCCGCCGTAGTTGACGGCAACGTTTACCGGGTACTGGCCCGTTACTACGGAATCTCCACCCCAGTCGGCTCGACGGCGGCAAAAAAAGAATTTACAGCCCTGGCTCAGTCGCTGCTTCCCGCCGGCCGTCCGGGCGACTTCAATCAGGCAATGATGGATTTCGGGGCCATCCAATGCACACCCGCCAATCCTGCCTGCTTGACCTGTCCCCTCGCCTCCGGCTGCCAAGCCCTGCGGGAAGGCCGGGTGGAATCGCTGCCGGTGAAGCAGCGTACCACCGCTATCCAGACGCGGAAAGTGGACTATATCTACCTACGCTGCAAGGGCCGGACTGCGATCCGCCGCCGCGGAGCCGGCGATATCTGGCAAGGCCTCTGGGAGCCGCTGACCGAACTGCTGCCCGGCGTGGAAGCGAAGCTCCTGCGCCAAGGCGTCCGGCATCAGCTCACGCACCGGACCCTGATCGCCGACTTCTACCTGGCGGAAACGCATCAGGCCCCTGCCCTTCCCGACGGCTATGTCTGGATACAGGAAGCGGAGCTCGACCGCTATGCCAAGCCCCGCCTCTTCGAATTGCTGCTCCAGTCGCTAGATTAACGCATTCGTGTTTTCCTGATCGATGTCCGGAATCAATCGCCGGACTGCTTTCCGGTCGGAGAAGAACCGGATGGCAATGACACGCAGCACCGTGTAGGCCGGAATGCCGACAAGCAGGCCAACTGTGCCACCGATGCGTCCGGCCATGAGCAATACGATGAAAATCTCAAGCGGTGTAGCCTTGATACTGGTAGAGTAGATCAGAGGCTGATAGACGAAATTGTCGACCAGTTGGGTAGCCAGCATGACGGCCAGGACAATCAGGGCAAAGGCCCAGATGGGCACTGCCAGACCGATCCCTGCCCCGTATTTCAGCACAAGGCAGAGAATCACACCGATTGCTTCACCCAACAACGGTCCGACATAGGGAATGACATTCAGGATACCGGCGATGAAAGCGATGCCGATGGCATAGTCCGGCCCGATCCTGGCAATCAGCCACAGGCCCAGGAAGTCGAGCAGGATGACACCCATCACTTCAATGATCAAGCCGATAAAATAGCGGGAAAGCAGATGCGTGGTATCGCTGATCGTCGAATTGACGGATTGTTCCAGTCTGTCAGGCACCAGCGCACAGATAATACGGCCGAAAAGGGTCTCGTCCTTGATAAAGAAGAACGAAATGAACACCACCGAAAAAATCCCGATGACGATGCTGGCGGCCAAAGAAGCGACAGAACCGATTACGGAAGAAACGTTGGAGAAATTGACAAGCTCTCGGAGTTTGTCGAGCACCAGGGTCACGATATCGAAATCCGGTCCGAGAGAAGGAAACAACCCGACAATCCAGTCATTCAGCCGGTCGATCAAACTGTTGTAGGGAAGCTCGGCGGCATTCATTGCCGAAGCATCACGGATAATCCCTGTGACGACCGGAACTATCTGAGTCAGGAACAAGGCCGCTCCTGTCAGGATGAGTACGATGCTGATCACCGCCAGCAAACCGTCCGGCGCCGCTTTCCCACGAATCCGGATCCGACGGAGCAAGCGCATCAACGGCTGCCCGATCAGGGAAACCACGAATGCGACGATGATATACACGAGTACGCTCCGGAAATACCAGCAGAGCCAGGCTACCGCGGCAAAAGCTGCCAACCGGAGAATCCATCCGGCGAGTTTTTCGACATTCCTTTCTCTTTCCATACCTCAAAAATACAAAAAGTCCGGAAAAAAGTTGCAGGAACAAAAAAAATAGCTACCTTTGCAGAACCAAACGAATGGGGTATTAGCTCAGTTGGTAGAGCGTTTGAATGGCATTCAAAAGGTCAGGAGTCCGATTCTCCTATACTCCACAAAAGAAAATCCAGGTCTCAGCACCTGGATTTTTTTTGTGGAGTATAGAAGCTACGCTTCTCTTTCCTACGGGGAGCACAGCCCCCCGAGCCCCCTCGCGTCTTAGACGCGTTGCATTTGACCCCTGGGTCGCTTCGCTCCAAAGTCCCGGTCATTAGTCGTGGCACTTATTATTCTGACAGTCAGCTACTTAGTCGCCACAGCCATATTTACTACATCGGATTCTTCTTTACCTTTGGCTTCGGAAGCGCCGAAATCGTGGCCTTGACGAGTGATGACAAGTAATCGCTGTCATCTACATCACTTATGTAGAAAAAGTCCTTGGCGCCATCGTAGGGTGGCCGAAGGATGACTTCCTTCAGCAAGGCTCTTCCAGGTTCTGTTACTTTCACGTAGAAATTGTTGTCGCAGATGAGACCAAAGAGAACGCCATTGCAATAGGCGCAGTAGTCCCCCATCATCTTTTTCACGGCAATCTCTCCAGCATGCGAGCACTGGTCGATGATATATTGTACAAAGTCAGAATTGCAAGCCATATCTTGTTTATTGGGTATCGACGCAATCCACCTTCTTTCCGTATGTGGCCAGGACAACCTTGAATTCGGAAGTCAGTTTCTCTTCCGGTAACTCGGCATATCGTTTAGAATATAGCGATTACTCCTGGTCAGGCTGCTGGCCATCGTGGGCCTTCCACATGCACTCAGTAATCATCATGTCGGAGAACACCGCCGTAAAAGAAGACTCTTCCGGCGAGCAGGCATAAATGCCGAAGCTGATTTCGTTTTCAGCGGCATACATGTGGCAGATACGCATCTGGCTGAAGTTGACGCCGTCGGTGGAGCATTCAATGCAGTAGTCATCTGCCCTTCTGGAGAAGCGGTACCACATGGTTTTCACATCGGCAGGAATGGCCGTTGTAGCCCAGTCGGAGTAGCCGTTGTTGGTGGCGACACTGCCTAGATGCTGGAACTCCTCGTTCTCAAACTCTACAGATCCTTTGAGCCAGTTGTCGCTGTCCAGATACATCACCACGCCGCACTGGTCGAAGCGCTGGTGACTTTGAGTGAAGTCTGTCTTCACCACAAAACTGAAGTACTGCTCTTTAGTACGCATCTGGAATACCGGGGCATTGTCATTGCGGAAATGATAGTAGGTCCGCTGCCAAAGATCGGTATGCGGTGCCGTGGTGATAGTAATGATACCGTTATTCACCTCACAGGACTGCGGCTCCCGGGTCCATTGGAGTTGGTTCAGGTCAATTAAACCATCGTTTGAGAGCGCCTCGGTTACGCTGTCAAAGAAATGATCGTTCGCAGGAGCTTGCCCGTGATTTCCACACGCGGTGATGAAGAGGCAAAGACCAAGGAAGAGAAGACATTTGGTTTTGGTCATGGTATTATTTCAAATTCCAATTTATCAACACGAAGATACGAATAAGCCGTCGCATCTGCAAGTTCGAGAGAGCATGAAGAAGGGACTGTTCCTTCCCGACAGGGCTTCCCATAATCTGCTCCAAAGGACGCTCAGTCCATCATTCATTCATCTCATGGATCGTGCGTCCGGAAAAAGGGCTCTTTGATATCAATCTTGGACGCTCGATCCACGAGGCAGCGCTTCCATCGACCGAGCGTCCAGTAAGGCAGCGCACAGCGCCAGCCGACGGCCGGTTCCCCTTGTTCTATTAATTCGATTTAGCAGTTCAACAACGACTCAATGACCTGTTCAAAACTCTTGTCAATCAAAGACACTTGCTCACCGGCCTCTAGGAAACCCGCACAACATTGCCGGTTATCTTCCTTCAGGCTGGCAACAGAACAGGCTGAATCGTCCTGCCTGGATTCAATGACTGAACTCTTGCCGACAATGTCCCTGAAATGCCTTTCGATGAAGTCTCCAGTCATGGCCAGACAGATAAAGCGGATGTCCGCCAGGTAATCTTCAGCAAAGTCCTTCCTCCAGTCAAATGGCACATAGCAGCCCTCGACGATGAGGTTCTGCCGGTTCTCTATGGCCGTCTTGATGATTTCGCGCACGATGGGCCAAAGGTAATCCATGAGAGCCTCATCTTCCAGCGGTGAGAGAGCAGTGTTTCCGCTACGGATAAGACCCATTTTCAGGTGGTCGAGGGAGAAGGACGGGTACTTGTACTTCTCAAGCATCCGCTGTGCCAGAAGCGTCTTTCCCGTGTGGGACGCACCGGTAATCAGAATAACCATACGTTACTTCCCGTTGACCATGAATCTTCTTACTCGGGAAGGATTGACCACAGATAGTCGAACATCCGGAAAGCATCGTCGGCATTGGTCATCGTCAGTTCGTTCTCCTTGGCGAAAGCCTTCAGGGCAGCGGCCTGCGCCGGGAAGGCCTTGTAGAGGTCTTTCAGCCGCTTGACGCGATACTCCTGGTCACCGACCGTAAAGAAATAGGTGTTGTCGTTCTTCTTCTGCCACATTTCCTGGGAGTGCTCGCTCCGGGAATGGAGGGCCTCCACTTTCGACTGTGTGGTCGCACCCAGGGCGCCCACCGAGCCGGTATTGACGTTCTTGAACTTCCAGTTTACCAGCACGCGGCCTTTCTCCCGCTCGATGGCTTCGCAGAGCAGATCATCATGCACCACGAAGGTGCGGTCGTCGGCTTCAAGTCGGCTGACCATATTGAGATTCGTCAACTCCATCAGCGTCTCTCCGTCATAGTAGTAGACCGTCTGGCCGAGGGCGTCGAAGTTCAGGCGCACGTCAGCGACGCTCCGGTTGATGAAGTGGATGTGACCTTCTTCGAAGTCGGGGAACAGGAAGATGAAGCGTTGCTGGGCCTGCAGGCAAGACATCGGCAACAGCGTAAGGAAAAGCAACAGAATAATCCTTTTCATACCACAAAGATACAATAATCCGAGATACAACAAAAGGGGTGCCGTAGCAGACGGCACCCCTTCGGAAAAACTAACCGGTTCGGCTTACTTGGCAGAACCCCACTGCGGGGCATTCTTATCCTGCCACAGACGCTCGGTGTTGAGCACCGTCGTCGAGGCAAAGCCCATGCCCGACTGGGCGGAACCCGGAGTGAAGCCCTGGTCCTTGAGATTCTGCAGACGGATGTCGTGCATCACATCGGTCACCAACGGCGTCGTGAATTCGAAACGACGCGGGATGGCAGTCAGTTCGACCTCCTTGAACTTGACGAACGGAAGCAGGTTCGAGCCGATCTTCGGATAACCCGAACGACGGGCCGTCACGAACTGCTCGTTCGGCAGCATGGAGAAGTTCATCAGTTGCTGAAGATAGACCTTCTCGATGGAACCGTCCCACTTCACGGCCGGCGTGGCCATCATGGCCGCGATCTCACCGTCCTTCAGCTCGATGCTGACTTCATCGGGAGCGTAGTTGTACGTGGCGTTGTAGTAAGGGATCTTGTTCTTGCCAGCGATGTAGTCCCACTCCTGAACGGAGAGCTGGACACCGCGGTTGTAGAAGCTTTCGGCAGAACCACCGACAGAAGCGCCCAGCAGGGCCATTTCAGCCAGGTAGAGGTTCGTCTCGCCAGCGCCGAGGTACATGCCCCACCAAGGCACATCTTCAGTATCACGGATCGACGGACCGCCCGGGATGGTCGGGAGGGTGAAGTCGACGCGGCCGCGTACCATTTCCTCATTGAAGGCCGAGAACATGCCGAAGCTCTTGGTGGCAGTACCGATCTTCACGCTGTAGCGGTCGGCGTAGTCGAAATACTCGCCTTTCATCGCATTGTATTCCGGAGAATCCCGGAATACAATCGGAATACCCTGATAGCGGACCCACGGCTCCACGTCGCCCTTCCAAGCCACGAAGTTGCCGTCGGCATCACGCTCAATGTTTTCCTTCACGAAACCAGGCAGGTCTTCGTACTTGCCGGCGTCGATGAAGCTCTGGACGACCTTTGAGTTGTAGTCGTTCTTCTCATAGAAGAAGCGCACGCGCGGGTCTTTGCAGGCTTTCATGAAGTCGATCACGTTCTTGCTGCCGGTGGACATATAGCCGGCCAGGCCGTTGCCGGTCTGGTAGGCCAGATCGCCGCCGGTGGTCGCATCGGCCTTGTGGAAGATGAAGGCATCTTCGAGGCTGTTGATGTAACCGGCCGAATTGCTGGTGACGGACGAGGCGATCTGCTTGGCCTTATCGGCGTTGTTGTTGTACAGACGGACCGCGATCTTGAGCTTCAGGGTATTGGCCAGACGGGCCCACTTGGCCAGATCACCGTTGTAGATGATGTCCTGACGGGCCGTCACGACCTGCGTGTTGTCCTGGAAGACGGAGATATAATCGTCAAGTTCCTCGACAAGGGTGTTGTAGAGGTCCTCAACGTGGTCGTAATTGGGCGTCAGGGAGCCGCCATATTTGTACTGGCAGGCCTCGGAGTACTGGATGTCACCGTTGATGTCGCTGCTGAAGATGGCGCCATAGACGGCCAGCACACCGCACATCGCCGCATACGCCTCCATCTCAGGGTGCTCGTACGCCTGAATGTAGTTGTAGATGTCGTTGCGATAGTTGAGCATCGTGATGTAGGTGTTCTGCCAGTGGACGGCAGTACCCATGCCGAAGGTTCCCTCAGTGTAGGAACCGGTGGCACCCAGCTGGCTCCACTTGGTGTAGAGCGCCTGGTTGTAGAACCACAACAGATAGTCATTGGTTTCGAAAAGCAACTCGGCCCGGGTCGCCAGATAAGCGGGATTGGGCGTGGACACGTCGCTCGGATTCTGGTTGAGCTCGGCAAATTGTTCCATGCAAGAGCTAAGTCCCAAAACGCAGACGGTCAGCAGGGCAATAAAGATATGTTTTGCTTTCATGTTCGTGTCGTTTTAAGGGTTAGAATCTGAGATTGAGGGTTACGGTATAATAAGAAGTCACACCCTGCAGGTTACGGATACGGAACTCGGAGGCGCGGGTACCGCGGACGGATTCCGGATTCTCCTTGTTAGGCATCGAGTTGAGCAGATAGCCCAGGTTGTGCGCATTGGCCTGGATCGAAAGACCCTGGGCGTGCAGCATGTGGGCGAAGCGGTCGGACACGGTGTAACCGATCGACAGGTCACGGAAGCAGATGTAGTTCAGCTTGGTAAACCAGGTGTCGTCGACGATGCCGTTGCCCCAGCTGTGGTTCAGGTAAGTCCAGGAAGTGGCATGCGAAGGATCGATCACGTTCTTGGCATAAAGCTCCGCATAAGACTCACCGTTCGGAGAGGTCGGACCGGAGGTCACGACATACGGATCGCCGCTAGGCTGGGCAATCTTGGTTCCGGTCGGGAAAATACCTTCCGGAATGATACCGTCGTCATAGGTGAGACCATCCCAGCGGGAAGTGAAGGTTACACCACCGTGGGCGGCGTCGGCACCACGGAGAGCAGTCTCCGTATAGCCGTAGGCCGTACCATAGTGCGAAGGATAGGAAGCCACATAGCCGCCGAACCGGGCGTCGAACGAAGCGCGGATGAAGAAGCGTTTGTAGCGGAGCTGCGTGCTGAGGGAACCGAGGAAGTCAGGCACCGAATTGCCGATCTCCTCCACCTCGCCGCTGCGGCGGATGAACGCGCAACCGTAGGAGGTCTGGAAGTTGCCGAGGACAGGAAGCTTGGAGCCCTGGAATTTACCGGTAGGGTTGCCGTCTTCGTCGAGAATCTCCACCCAGTCTTTCTTGGGGGCCTTGTCGGACATCAGGATACCATAGGTACCGCCGACCTTGGCCACGGAACCGATACGGTAGTTACCGTAGTCCGGGTCGCCCTGCAGCTTGATGTAACTGGCCACCAGGTCGCTCAGTTCTACGATCTTCGACCAGTTCTTGGTAAAGGTGAAGTTGACATCCCAGGAGAAGTTGCGTGTCTCCACGGGAACCGTATTGAGGGCGAGCTCGATACCGGTGTTCTGGATGTTACCGGCGTTGATGAAGGCGTTGCTGATACCCGAGGCGCTCGGAACACTGACGCGCATGATCTGGTCGCGGGTGTTCTCCTTGTAGAAGGTCAGGTCGACGCCGATGCGGTTGGTGAACATGCGGTAGTCCACACCGACTTCCCAGGAAGTCTTGCGCTCCGGACGGATGTTGGAGTCCTTGACTTCGTTCGGAATCGTCATATAGTAGGAATCCGTACCGTCGTGGTTGACCTGGGCCACGTTGTAAGCCGAGTTGATGCTGTACGGATCGGTATCGTTACCGACCTGGGCAATCGAGGCGCGCAGTTTGAAGAACGAAATGGTCTTCGGCAGTTCGAAGGTCTCGTGGAGCAGCCAGGAGGCGCTGAACGAAGGATAGAAGTACGAATAGTTGCCGTGCTTGTCGGCATACACGAGGGCGGAAGACCAGTCGTTACGGCCGGTGACCTCGAGGAAGAGCATGTCGCGGTAGGAAGCGGTGGCCTGTCCCACGAGGGAGAGCATCGTCTTGGTGCCGCTGATGGAGCCGGAACCCGACACCGTGTTGCGGGAGTTGTTGATGTAATACTGGTTCGGCACGATCAGACCGCCGTTGGTGTGCGTAGCCACGGCGAACACGTAGTTGTTGTAGTATTCACCCCGGAGGAAACCACCGATGTTCCAGTCTTCGTTCACCTTGAAGTCGAAGAGGAAGTTGGTGTTGAGGTTGGTCTGCTCCTGGGTGCGCTGGCTCAGGCCATAGTAGCCGTCACTGCCCTGGTTGGCATAGCCCGGGTCGGGGCGCTTGACTTCCTGACGGGTGTAGTAGTAGTTGAAGCTGCCGTCGGTAACCCATTTGAGCCAGGGAGCGAGCTGCACGGTGAGTTTGAGGTTCGGGCGGACAACCGTCTCCTTCTGGAGGGTCTCGTTCTCCCAGATGCTCCACCACACTTCGCGGCCGGGGATGCTTCCCCACTCGTCACCGTAGGCGTTGCTGGCAAGACCGCCGTGCGAGCCCTTGTACTTGTCGCGGAAGTACTTGGCGTTGTAGGTACGGTCCCAGGTACCGCTGATGAAGTACTCACCGATGTTCGGCTGGGCGTTGCGCGGGGTCGAGTTCGTGAAGGTCATCGAAGCCTCGATGCCGATGGCGTCGTTGAGCTGGTGCGAAGCCTTGATGAGGGTGCTGAAGCGGTTGAAGCTGTTGTTGGGCAGCGTACCAGTGGAATACTTCTCGGAAATGGAAGCATAGATGGCGCTGCGCTCGTTGCCGCCGGAGATGGTCACGTTGGTGTTGGTGTTGAAACCGAGGTTGTAGGCTTCCTTGAAGTTGTTGGCGAAAGCCTGCGAAGGGATGCGCTTGCCGTCGTACCATTCGATTTCCTTGTATTCGTCGAAACGGTTACCGAAAGAAAGGCCGGTGGCGCCGATGTCACGGGCGAGTTTCAGCAGGGACGGCACGTTGTCGGTACCGTCGGCCCACACGTTCATATGGTGGACGTCCCAGTTGGAAGCGCAGTCAAAATAGCTGCCGTAGCCGGCGAAATAACCTTCCATGAACACGTTCTGGAGCGTAGGCTGGCTGGTCACCTGGTCGATACCGACCGTCTGGGTGAAGCTCACACCGAGGCCCTTGGAGCCCTTGCCGCTCTTGGTGGTGATGATGATGGCGCCGTTCAGACCACGGGAACCGTAGAGGGCCGTAGCTGCAGCACCCTTCAGGATGGAGACGGACTCGAAGTCATCGGGGTTGAGGTTCTTCAACGCGTTGCCGTAGTCGAGGTTGTCGGCGCTCCAGTCGGCGCTGTTGTCAACCGTCTCGTTGTCGAGGATGATGCCATCGACGACGAAGATCGGCTGGTTGTTGTTGCTCAAGGTGGAAGCACCGCGGATCAGAATCTTATTGTGGCCGAACATGCCACCGTCAGAAGCGTTGATCTCGACACCGGCCACCTTGCCCTGAATGGCGGAGATCGGGTTGATGAGGTTGGTGTTCAGGTCATCGCTCTTAAGCTCGGTCATCGCGTAACCCAGGGCTTTGGCTGAACGTTTGATACCCAAAGCCGTGACGACCGTCCCTTCCAGCATCTCGGCGTCTTCCGCCAGGATCACGTGGACAGGGCCGCCGTTCCATTTGACGACCTGGGTCACATACCCGAGGCAGGAAAACTCCAGGACATCCCCAACCTTGACGTTGTTGAGGGTGAAGGATCCGTCCAACTGCGCGGACGTTCCGTTCTGGGTTCCCTGCACGAACACAGCTGTACCGACGACTCCTTCGCCGGTCGCATCTTTCACAGTTCCCGTAACGACGTTCTGGGCCTGGGCTGCAAAGGAGACCAGGGCCAGCAAGGCCGCCAAGGAAACTCTGAGGAACAATTTTCTCATGTGTTTTTAGGTTAATGGTTAATGATTGATTAATTAAGTTTTATGGTTTCAGTATGATTCTGCATTACAAGTACATGACATGGACGAGTCCGGGAGAGGCATGCATGGCCTGGGGATTGGTTCCGTACTCATCCTGCGGAATGGGTTCTCCCAACTGCGCAAACAGCCGGACCCAGTAAGAAGGGTACTCCCCTTCCGCATTCTTGAAATTCATCGGCTCCGGTTCAAACCAGCGATAGCCGTCTTCATTCACATAGGCGTCCGAAATGAGTTCCGTGCAGTAGTGACGCCCATTGAAAGTCATAAAATACAAGTCGTACTCCTCTCCCAGGAATTCCTTGGCCTGATCCACGTAAGTCGCCGCGTGGCGGTTGTCGGTCAGGCGCATTACCTCAAAGGTGGCCCGACCGCCCCGGTGCAGGGTAAAATCCGCGAAGAGTGTATCGAGCGGATGACGGTCCACCCCATGCGCAATCGTCGCATCGATCACCCATACAGCACCTGCTTCATCGACTTCCAGAATGGCAGCATGGATGAAGTTGAGGGAATCGCCCTGCGAGGTGGCGTCGGCAATAGCCTGTGCCATACCCTCGTCGCCGTAATTCATGGGAATTCCGACAAACAACAAGTCACCCGTTTCGATCTTCGGATCTTCCGAAGCGACGGGAGACTTTTCTTTTTTGCAGGCAGGGGCGGCAAGCAGCGCCCCTACCAGCAGAAAGAAGGCAACTATCCTTTTCATGAATACTACTTGACCGGAGAGAAGTCTCCCTTACCGGCGCCGCAGAGCGGGCACACCCAGTCGGCGGGCAGTTTTTCAAAAGGAGTTCCGGCAGCAATGCCGCTGTCCGGATCACCGTTTGCCGGGTCATACTCATACCCGCAAAGGTCGCAAACATACTTTGTCATGTCCAATGGATTTTACGTATAGATAACAAATTTACGAAAAAAATTGATTTCCCATTACATAATGACCGTCAACGTCATTTCTTCATCAAAATTCCGGAAGAAAAGATCATATTCCCCGGACGGCAGCCAGAACTGGAAATCACAACGGTTGGCACGTGCTTCACGGGTCAGCGGTTCGTAAAAGTAGGAATACGTCTGACCCGCTACTTCCGATGAGCCGCTGTCAAGAAGGACCTTGCCGTCTCCTGCACGACGGATTTCCCAGTAAATATCCTTGTAAGCCCGCAGGAACAGGCAGGAAGGTAGACCAAAATCCCACCTGGAGGCATAGCCATAGGTATGTCCCAGCGAGACCATATCGGACAGCTTGCGTTTTCCGTCAAACTGAAGGTAACAATAACGATCTTGAGAAAGTGGAGACCATTGGTACTTGTCATCCTTGCGCGCCAACATGATGCGGTCGCCGTCCTCAACCCGGGAAGGAGCCTGGCACTCGAGAGGAGGCACCTGCATCCGCGAGTCATGGCTATCGACGACATAAGGTTCAGACAAAGCCTCCAGGAACTGGCCATCCTTGCTGAACAGGCAGAAGCATAATTCCGTCGGTCCGTCGCCTGTCGACCGCGATTTGTAGAGGTAATAATTGCCCGTACGGAACGACGATGCACGGAAGTCCCAAGCGAAAGGAGCAAAACCACCACCCACGAATAAGTTTACATAGGGCGTTCCTCCCTGGTCCGGCATGATCCGGCAGACCATGTCCTGCCACTTGTTGAACTCGGTCAAGTCTGCTTCATGCCCTTCCACGGGCGTCATCGTATAGTAGGCGTTCATGTATCCACCCCAGCCATAATTGATGCTGAAATACCGCTCATCGTTGTATCCGTCCAGCACGAAGGCATGACCGCCCTGGTTCGAAGATCCACAATGAAACACAGGACGTCCGGCATCGATTTCATCGCGGATGAGTTCCTCCCACTTTGTGTCGGAATAATCCTCACGGTCATAATAACGCATCGACTTGTCATAGCCGAAATAAGTGGCCAGGTAAATCGGGGAGTCACTCGCGGCCCCGGAGCCATCCGGCGCATAATCCATCTTGCTCATGACACCCAGATCATAACAGAGTCGCGCCACCTGAGTCCTGCCTTCGGCAGAAAAATTGCCGGAGAGGGGCATCTTGTCCCATTCGTAGGTATGTCCCAGATCAAAACCGTCCACATGGTATTGATAGCCTCCTTGCTCGTAATCCCATCCGAAATCATAGGAAGCAAGGGTACCGGTCCCCCGTTCCGGCCAGGAATGGTAACGCATGATGATGGCCATGGCTGTCGCCACGCAGCCGCAAGGACACTCCTGGCCGTCCACTCGTGGACAGAGATCATTGTACGGAGAGCCCTGGTTCCACTCGGCCGTAGTCAGTTTCACCGGTGACGACTTGGTAGAAGCTTTCGTCGGCTGGTCCCAGAGGGCACGGATCGAGGCGGACGGCTTCCAGCCCTGCTGACGGGCATAGTTCACCTCAGCCGCATACCAGTCGAGCAAATCGCGAAAATTCACAGGCCATGTCGATTCCGGGCCGAAATGGCCCGTCAGCGAATAGCCCAGCACCGGACGGGCGGCATCGTCGCCGGCAATCAGGACGAACCCTTCCGTCTCCTGCTCAAACACATAGATGGCGGGGGCTGATGAGGCCGCCTTGGTCGGTATATCCGGATAGGCTGCAACCAGCCGCACAGAGACCGTACCCGCCGATTTGGTCGCCGCTGTTCCGCCAAAAAAAGAGGCAGCCACAGAAGCAGCACGTTCCTGCGGAACGACAGCAGCTTGCATGACGCCCGGTCCTACCATCAGGCAGATCAACATGAGTATCGTTATCTTTTTCATGGCTGGTTCCTCCGCATTTTGGTAAAATCGTAACGCATGCCGTCTTCCGGCGACTGAATCAGGCAGAACGGAACGGAAATGGCCTCGATCCGGATGGTATGGAGGCCAGCCTGTGCATACTGGTGCACAAGTTCACTGTCATAGAGATCCCGGGTCCCGTCGCCCCAGAAAATCATGGCTGCCGAATTCGAAACTCCGTTGATTTCGGGAGCCTTCACTTCCTGCTGAAGTACCGAATAGGAGAAGACGGGCTGTTGGCCGAACTGGCAAACGGTGATCAGCTCAGGTTCATCAAAACCAGGACGGGATACCGTACCCCGGACCTCCCGGGCATCCTTCTCCGGATTGGGATCGACGCGATACTGGTACCGCAATCCTTCCGTATCCGCTTCTACTCCCAGCAGATGAATCCACGGAAAGTCAAACTGGAACAAATCCGGCCGGTCTATCTGCTCCGCCGTGACAAAACTGAGCGTATCGCCCCGGTTGGAAGCATACAGTTCGCCGGATGACCGAAGGATTTCCGCATCCTGCTGGACAATGAAGACCGTGTCGGCCTTGGAGAAAGAATCGTTCCGGAAGATCAGTTCGCAGACCCGGGGACTGCGCGAATGATTCCGCTCGAACGAAAAAAGGTAGGACTGGGTTGAAATGGTCTTGGTCTGCAATTCCCGGAGCCAGGTGCAGGATTCCGGCATCTGCATCTCAACAGCCAGGTTGCTGGCCACTTCCACCCGGAAAGTCCCCTCTTCTGCCGGCAAGGATACTTCTTCATCACTGATGACGATGGTCGGCACTTCACCCCGCTGATAGACATGGACTACCTCCGTACCGGTCGTCCCCGTGAAAGTGACAGTGCCTGAACGACGGTCGAGGGAAAAATTCTGGTCCACGCTGAAAGTCACCGTGGATTTGTTCAGTCCCTTGGTCGAAACCGTGCGGATCCAGCCGCTGCCGTCTTCCTCGATCCGGTGCGAAAAATCGATGTTCGACTGCACGTCGATCGTGAAGGATCCGCCGTCAGCGCTCATTTCCACCCGGTCACCCGACAGGAGCAAGGCATCGCGTTGCTTCTGGGTAACGACGATGGTCCGCTGCAGCTTGCCGCAGGTAAACAAAACGGAAGCTGAACGTTCATCATACTCGCCGTTCGACTGGACGGTAAAAGTCAGCGTGACCACGCCACGCTTTCCTTCAAGCTGGGACAAGGTACACCAATAAGCACGGCCGTTGACAAATTCAGCCGTCCAGGAGCCCGAAGCGTTCAAGTCGAGCGAAGCCGAACCTGAGTCCGAATTGAACAGGACGGAGATCGTCTCGCCGCTCTCGGACAGCGTGGCTGCCGTGGAACGGAACGAATTGTCCACAATGTCCAATTCAGGACGGCAGGAAGCCAGCAGGAGCAGGATCCCGATTAAAAGAAAGTCTCGTTTCATTCGAACAGGCAGTTATCGAGTTCCCTCTTCAGGTAGTCGCCATCCAGGTGCTGGCCGATGAAGACCAGTTTCTGCATACGGTCACCATAGGTCGCATCCCAGTCGCGGAGCAGGTCGGGCTGCTCCCGTAACTTTTCGATGAGTTCTTCTTCGGGCATCGTGGCAAACCACAGGCCGACATTCTTGAGGACGAATTGCCGGCCGGCCTGTTCGAACAGATAGCAGGTATCGAATTCCTCGCTGAAATAGCAGATACCCTTGGCCCGGATCACGTTCTTGGGCCATTTCTTCGCCACGAAGTTGTCGAATGCATTCAGGTCGAACGGACGGCGTGCCTGATAGACATACGTGCCGATGCCGTACTCTTCGGCCTCCCCTTCTCCATCGTGATGATGGTGATGATGATGACCTTCATGTTCGTGATCATGATCGTCGTCCTCGTCCTCCTCGTCGTGATCGTCATCGTGATGCTCCACTTCCTGGATCCAGGTAGCGGAGGCGGCCACGTCGTCGAACTGGAACATCCCCGTGTCGAGGATTTCATCGAGGTCAAAGTCGCAGTAGTCACATTCAATGATTTTCGCCTTGGGCTGAAGCGTCCGGACGATGGCCCGGATTCTCCCCAGTTCTTCGGGCGTCACCTCGGACACCTTGTTGAGAGCAATGATGTTGCAGAATTCGATCTGCTGGATCACCAGGCTTTCGATGTCTTCTTCGTCGAGATGCGGTTTCTGCAAATCTTCGCCACAGGCGAATTCGCTCTGCATCCGCATCGCATCGACCACCGTAACCACGCAGTCGAGCACCGGAATGCCGTTCTTGACAAACTCAAAGCCCAGGGCCGGAAGCGAACAGATGGTCTGGGCAATCGGCTCCGGCTCGCAGATGCCACTGGCCTCAATGACAATGTAGTCGAAAGCCTGCCGGCTTGTGATCTCGCAGAGCTGCTGGATCAAGTCGTTCTTGAGGGTGCAGCAGATACAGCCGTTCTGAAGGGCAACGAGGCTGTCGTCTTTCTTGCCGACCACACCTCCTTTCTGAATCAGGTCGGCATCGATGTTCACTTCGCCCAGATCATTCACAATCACCGCGAAGCGGATGCCCCGACGGTTGTTCAGGATCCGGTTGACCAGGGTGGTCTTACCGCTGCCGAGATAGCCGGTCAGCAGCAGGACCGGTATTTCTTTCAAATCTTCCATAGCGATTCGATTATTGTTTTTTCTCAAAATGCTGGTAGTCCTTCACCGAATTCCAGGCTCCGCCCCACTGGAAGCCGCGCGCCCGGAACAGTTTGCAGCACAGATCTTCGGCTGTGATCTTGTGCGGGAAATCGACCGTCCGGTCAGCGAATTCCCGTGCCGTTTCAGGCTCGACGATCTCCCCTTTCACATAAGGGTTTTGCAGCGGGTTGATGTCCACTGCGAGGCCGCGGGCATGGGCCGACAGCTTCGTTTCGGAATTCGTGGCCGTCCGGTAATTGAAACACGAGGTGTTGTTGGCCTCCATCGACCGTTGGTCGTTTGCGTCGAAATCATCGATCAGGCGGATCGAAGCAATGGGATACTTCGCCTTGTAAAGATCCTTGAAAATAGCGATCAGATCGTCGGCAATCGCCTGGTTGCAGACCATTTCACCTTTGCGGACCCGGCCATTAAAGTCGTAGTAGAGAAGCTTGAGGTAACGAAGTTCACTGAATTCAATTTCAGCACCTTCCTCCGGATAAGACTTGCCCGTCATCCGCAGGCGGACCGCTTCCGGAATCGTATCTTTGCTGAAAGCGGAGAGGCCGGGATCGACCGGATTGAGGAACTTGCGGTACCGGCTGTACGTGTAGTTCACGCACGTATTGGTGATGTTGTTGGCAAACAGGATGTCGGTAATGTGGTTCTCATCCACATAGCTGATGACGTCTTTGGTGAAGTAGCGGAAATCGGCCACGTGGATTTCTTCAAACGAGTGGAAGAGATAGCCCGGCACGGCGTTGCCGAAACTGTCTTTGAACACAAGCAGCCGCCGTCCGTTTCGTACGGAGGTCTCCACCTTGGTCAACTTGATGTCGCCGCCCATGAAAGTCGTGTAGGCCGCACCACTGCCATCCTTGAATGAGAAGAAATACTTGCTCTTGTAGGGCCGGCCCTCCCCCGTTACGTGGAAATCCTCGTCGAGGGTATAATTGACGTAAGTCGTGGTATATTCTACGCCTGTCGGAATATAATAGACAAAATCTTCCGGCGCCTTTTTCACTGCGATGTTGTGCGAATAGCCGTACATGCTGCCCACAAAGTTGTGGACGACATGCTCCTCATATGTGGAAATATCTTCAAAGGGGACTCCTGCCTGCCGGGCAAACTGCTGCGCTGCGTAGTAGGCACCCAAGGGTGCCCAGTGGTGGTCTGTCCGCAAGTAAATGGGTTCGTCGGTATGCTCGGCCAGCACGGAATAGATATCCACGGCCTTCACTCCGTTCGACAGGTTCGTGAAGACGCCGTTGAACACCGGCCATTGTTTTTTGGTGAACTTGGCAGCCTCCTCCGGACAGTAGAACTCCGTGGAAGTCGGAATCGGCATGCACCAGATATGCACCGATTTTCCGAAAGCGGCGCCATACTGGTTGATCACTTCGGCATATTTGGCGCCCCCTCTTTCGGTGCCGAAGAATCCCATCAGAGCCCGTACATTCTCCCCACTGCCTACGAGGATGATTCCGGAACTGGCCACCTTGGCCACGTCATCCGCCGTGCCTTCGGCCGCGGCAGGTTCGAAAGCCTTGACGGTTTTCACGGTATCCGCTTCCAACACCGGGTCGGGTTCTTCGCCGGCCGTCTCGACAGCCACGTCGCTTTCGCTGGCCACATACTGGATGTTCTGCTCGCCGAAACGGACTCCCAACAGGTCTTTGAACTGCATGCTCAGGAGCATGAGCGTATCGCGGTAAGGCTCCGTGTCGCTGTACCAGGAAGAGATGGCACCGGCATACGAGCCGTCAGCCAGCGAATCGAGGGTAAAAGAAGGAAAGCGCTGGAGTTCCCGCTTCTCCAGTTCTGAGAAAGTGCTGCGCGGCAGCAGGTTGAAAGCGGCTGTAAAAGCCCCGTAAACCAGCGTGATGACTGCGACGAAGATAATGCCTCTTTTCATGTCAGAACCGGGTATAGATGAAAGGATTGTTGGTCGCGCCCACCAGCAGGGCGGCGCTCACGGCAAGCAGTGCAACAGCCAGGACCAGTTTGGAAACCGGCAGGACGCTGCGTCCCAGGATCGTCTTCTCGCCGATCAGGTCATGAAGCCAGCGTCCCAGCGGCAGACAGCAGGCCATGGCAGCGATCCACAGCCAGAAGCGGGAACGGAGTGCACTTCCCACCGTAAAGTCCGACAGCGTTTCCGCTCCTCCGAAGAGGATGCCGAAGAAATCGGTCATTCTGGCGAAATCCACGAAATAGAAGATCCCCCAACCCAGCACGACCAGGATCAAACTGTAAAGATGCAGAACGACGGCCGGAACCTTCCAACGAAGAATGGTAAATTTCTCGAGGGCTACGATCAGGCCGAAATAAAGACCCCAGAGGACGAAATTCCAGCTCGCTCCATGCCACAGTCCCGTGAGGAACCACACGACCAGGATGTTGAAAAACTGGTGATGCCGGTTACCGCCCATCGGGATGTAGAGATAATCGCGGAAGAAACTGCCGAGGGAAATGTGCCAACGGCGCCAGAAATCCGTAATCGAGTTACAGCAGTACGGATGATCGAAGTTCTCCTTGAAATGGAAACCCATGCAGCGGCCCATGCCGATAGCCATGTCAGAATAACCGGAGAAGTCGAAATAGATCTGCAAGGTAAAGGCCACCAAACCCACCCAGGCCCCGGCCGTTGACACCTGTGCCAGGTCGTCGGCAAGGAACTGGTCGGAGATTTCTGAGAGCTGATTGGCCAGGATCACCTTCTTGCCCAGACCCACCAGAAAGCGGAAACTGCCGTCAGCCACATCTTGAAAAGTAACGTGGCGGTCGTGAATCTCCTTGGCGATGGTCCCGTACCGGACGATCGGTCCAGCGATCAGTTGCGGGAACATCGAGATATAGAGCAACAGGTCACCGAAGCGCCGCTGGGCCTTGCTTTCCTTCCGATAGACATCCACCAGATACGAGATGGACTGGAATGTATAGAAACTGATGCCGATAGGCAGGGCGATTTCCGGAACCTGTACCGACAGGCCGCATCGGCCCAGCAAGTCGGCGAAGAAACCAAGATACTTGAATGTGCCCAGGATAGCCAGGTTGCAGATCAGTCCCAGCACCAACCAGAACGCCCTCCCCTTGCCCTTGCGGTCAATGCCCCGGCCAAACAGCCAGTTAAGCAGTGCACAGACAAGCAGCAGAAAGACGTACACCGGCTCGCCCCACGCATAGAACAGCAGGGAGAAAGCCACCAGTACGCCGTTTTTCACGCCGTTGCCTTTCGCCAGTCCCGCGAGCAGATAACAGAGCGCAAAGGCTGGCAGAAAGGCAAACAGAAAGAATAGATCTGCAAATACCATCCTGTCAAAAACAATTGCGCAAAGGTATAAAAAAAATCGGAGCGGTGGAAGCCGCTCCGATTCAAACCGGGAACCGGGTCGATTATTCGGCCAGTTCCTTCTTCAGGCGTTCGGTAAGCAACGGAACGACTTTGTTGAGGTCGCAGACGATACCCAGGTCAGCTACGCTGAAAATAGGCGCGAACTTGTCCTTGTTGACGGCGATGATCGTCTCGGACTCCTCCATGCCGGCCAGATGCTGGATGGCACCGGAGATACCCAGGGCAAAGTAAACCGCCGGACGGACGGTCTTGCCGGTCTGGCCGACCTGACGGTCGTGCGGCATGACGCCGGCATCGACCATGGCACGGGACGAAGAAACTTCGCCGCCGAGGACGGTCGCCAGTTCCTGCAGCATCTCGAAACCTTCCTTGCAGCCCACGCCGCGACCGCCGGAGACCAGGATCTTGGCCTCGGCGATATCGCCGGCCGCCTTCTGTTCCTTGACAGTCTTGACCAACTTCACGACGAACTTGCTCTCATCGAACTTCGGATGGAATTCGACAATCTCGCCCTGACGGCCGAAATCGGGTGCCGCCTTCGGCATCACGCCCGGACGTACAGTGGACATCTGCGGACGATGCTCGGGGCACTTGATGGTCGCCATCAGGTTGCCGCCGAAAGCCGGACGGGTCATTTCAAACTCGTGGGTCTCTTCGTTGATGGTCAGTTTGGTGCAGTCGGCCGTCAGACCGGTGCCCAGACGGGCGGCGATGCGCGGAGCAAGGTCACGACCGATCGTCGTGGCGCCGTACATCAGGATCGACGGCTTGAAAGCGTTCACGGCCTGGAAAACGGCCTGGGTGTACTGCTCAGTCACATAGTCCTTGAGCAGCGGATCATCGATGACGACCACCTTGTCGGCGCCATAAGCCACCAGGGTCTGTGCCTTGTCGGCGATGCCGCAGCCAGCCAGGATAGCGACTACTTTTTCATCGGTCACCTTAGCCAGGTCGCGGGCCTTGCCGATCAGCTCAAGCGCGACAGACTGGATCTCACCGTCCCGCTGTTCTGCGAATACATAGATATCTTTATATTCCGAAAAATCCATAGCGATACAGTTTTAGACGGTTAGATGATGTGTTTTTGCTTAAGGCAGGCAACGATCAGCTCCACAGCCTCTTCAGCATCCACTTCGTGGATCTGGCCGGGTGCCTTCAGTTCCTTGGTGAACGACTTGACCACCTTGGTCGGAGAGCCCTTGAGACCGAGTTCGGTCTCGGGAACGTCGATGCAGTTGGCACCCCAGACTTCCACTTCCTTGCCGTAGGCGTCCACAATGCCACCCACGCTCATGTAGCGCGGTTTGACAGCGGAAGCCAGGCAGGTCAACAGGGCTTTGCCCTGGAATTGCAGGACCTGATAGCCATCCTCGGTCTCCTTGGTTACCGTGAACGTCTTCGAGGCCTCGTCGTATTCCAGACCAGCGACATAGGAAATCTGCGGAATGCCCAGGTGTTCGGAAATCTCCGGACCCACCTGCGCGGTGTCACCGTCGATGGCCTGGCGGCCGGCGATGATCAGGTCCCAGTCGAGTTTGCGGGCTACACCGGCCAGGGCCTTGGAGGTCGCCAGCGTGTCGGCGCCGCCAAGTTTGCGGTCGGTCAGCAGGATGGCACGGTCGGCACCCATGGCGAATGCTTCCCGAAGGATGACTTCGGCAGCGGGGATACCCATCGTGACGACAGTCACCTCGGCGCCGAACTTGTCTTTCAACTGCAGGGCGAATTCAAGACCGCCTTTGTCGTCCGGATTCATGATGGCGGGGACGCCTTCGCGGACCAGGGTCTTGGTAACCGGATCGATCTTGATCTCGGTCGTATCGGGAACTTGCTTGATACAGACTAAAATTTTCATCGTTCTGCCCTCCTACTTGATTTTACCGAACAACTTACCGGCGATGACCATACGCTGCACTTCGGAGGTCCCTTCATAGATCTCCGTGATCTTGGCGTCGCGCATCATGCGCTCAACCGGATACTCGCGGGTGTAACCGTAACCACCGTGGAACTGCACGCATTTGGTCGTGACTTCCATCGCCACTTCGGCGGCATAGAGTTTCGCCATGGCGGCATCGGCCGAGAAGTTCACGCGCGGGTTAGCCACATGCTCATCCTCCTTGAAGGCAGCACTGCGGACCAGCAGCCGGGCGGCTTCGATCTTGGTCTTGAGATCGGCCATCTGGAACTGCGTGTTCTGGAACTTGGCGATTGCCTTGCCGAACTGCTTGCGCTCCTTGGTGTACTTGACGGTCTCGTCTAGGGCACCCTGCGCGATGCCGAGTGCCTGCGAAGCGATACCGATACGACCACCGTCGAGCGTCATCATCGCAATCTTGAAGCCCTCGCCCACCTTACCGAGCAGATTGCCTTTCGGGATGCGGCAGTTGGTGAAGATCAGTTCAGCCGTGGCACTGCCGCGGATACCCATCTTCAGTTCTTTCTTGCCCACCGCGAAGCCCGGTGTGGTCGCCTCCACGATGAAAGCGGAAATGCCTTTCGTGCCAAGCGACTTGTCGGTCATGGCGATGACAATGTACACGTCGGCATGGCCGGCGTTGGTGATGAAGATCTTGTTGCCATTGATGACCCACTCCTCACCATCGAGAACGGCGGTCGTCTGCTGACCAGCTGCATCGGTACCGGCGTTGGGCTCGGTCAGACCGAAGGCGCCGATCCACTCGCCGGAAGCGAGCTTGGGAACATATTTCATTTTCTGTTCCTCGGTGCCGAACTGCAGGATCGGAGACATACAGAGCGAAGTGTGCGCCGAAACGACCACACCGGTCGTCGCGCAGCAGCGGGAAAGTTCCTCCACGGCGATGGAGTACATGAGGTTGTCGCCACCGGCGCCACCGTACTGTTTCGGTACGGGAATGCCGAAGATGCCCAGTTTGGCCATCTTTTCGACGGTTTCCTGCGGGAAGCGTTCCTGCTCGTCGATCTCGGCAGCCAGCGGCTTCACCTCTTTCTCGGCGAACTCGCGGATCATCTGACGGAACAGTTCCTGCGTCTTGTTGAGATTGAAATCCATAGTGTTAGAAACGGGTTCTTCGATTAATACTTGTAGAAACCTTCACCGGTCTTGCGTCCGAGCAGGCCGGCACGGACCATCTTGCGGAGCAGCGGGTGCGGGCGGTACTTGGGATCGCCGAACTCTTTGTACAACACTTCCATGATGGCCAGATTGACGTCGTTGCCGATCAGGTCGGCCAATGCCAGCGGGCCCATGGGATGATTGGCGCCGAGCATCATGCACTTGTCGATGTCTTCTGCGGTGGCGATGCCGTCGGCCAGGATGCCGACCGCTTCGTTGATCATCGGGATGAGGATGCGGTTCACCACGAAGCCGGGGGCTTCCTTTACCTCGACGGGCTGTTTGCCGATAGCCGTGGCCAGGTCGATGACGCACTTGCAGACTGCATCGCTGGTCAGCTGACCGCGGATCACTTCGACCAGCGCCATCCGGTCGGCAGGATTGAAGAAGTGCATGCCGATGAATTGGGCCGGACGCTTGGTGCAGGCGGCGATCTCGGTAATACTCAGCGAGCTGCTGTTGGTCGCGAAGATCGTTTCAGGCTTACAGATGCCGTCGAGCTGGGTGAAGACATCTTTCTTCAGCTGCATGTCCTCGACAGCGGCCTCGATCACGAGATCAGCATCAGCGAAGGTGGAATAATCCGTAGTGGTAGCGATGTTCGCCAGAATGGCATCCATCGCTTCCTGGGCAATCTTGCCCTTTTCGACGAGCTTGGCATAGCCCTTCGAAATCGAAGCCATCGCCTTGTCAAGGCTGGCTTGCGTACGGCTTTTCATGACGACGGGCATCTTGGCGGCGAACGCTTTCACGATACCCTTGGCCATCGTACCGGTTCCAATGACACAGATTTTCATAAGCGTGTATTTAATTATGATCGTTATTCATTCTTGAAGACGGCAGGACGCTTGTGCAGGAAGGCATCCATGCCCTCTTTCTGATCGTCTGTCGCAAAACATTTGGCAAAATAGCGGTTTTCAAGCGCAATCGACTCATCCACGTCGAGATCGTAGTTCTCGTTGATGCACGCCTTGGCGAAACCCACGGCGATCGGGGCGTTCTTGAGGATGGCGTTTACCAGCGCGTCCACGGCGCCGGCGAGTTCCTCGGGCGCCACGACCTGATTGACCAGACCGATGCGCAGCGCCTCGTCGGCACCGATCATCTTCCCGGTGTAGATAAGTTCCTTGGCAATCCCCTGCCCGACCAGTTTCGGGAGGCGATAGGTGCCGGAGAAACCGGGGATGATGCCCAGTCCCACTTCCGGCTGGCCGAAACGGGCCTTCGCCGAGGCGATACGGATGTCGCAGGCCATGGCCAGCTCGCAGCCGCCGCCCAGGGCGAAGCCGTTCACAGCGGCGATCACCGGGAACGGCAGGTCTTCGATCCTCTTGAAGACCTGGGATCCGCGGTGTCCGAAAGCGAGCCCCTCCTTCTCGGAGAGATGCGCCATCTCGGAGATGTCGGCGCCTGCCACGAAGGACTTTCCTTCGCCCGTGATCACCAGCACGCGCACCTGGTTGGGGTCGAGCGTGTGGATGAAGGTGTCGATCTCACCGAGGATCGTCGAATTAAGCGCGTTCAGCGTAGCGGGAGAAGAGATGGTCATCGTGACCACCCCGTTCTCGCCACACGATACTTTCAGAAACTGATAGTCCATCGTTCCGACCAGATTACTGGGCCATCGGCTTGAGGTCGGGCGAGATGATCAGTTGCGCCTGCGTAGCCGCCTGCACCTGCTCCACGGTAAATTCAGGATTGATCTCCTTGAGTACGAGACCCTCCGGCGTCACGTCCATCACACCCATCTCGGTGATGATCATGTTGACCTGGTGAGCCGCCGTCAGCGGGAGCGTGCACTCCTTCATGATCTTGTGGTTGCCCTTCTGGGTATGCTCCATCGCCACGATCACGCGCTTGGCACCGACCACAAGGTCCATGGCGCCGCCCATGCCCGGGGTAAGTTTGCCGGGAATCATCCAGTTGGCCAGATTGCCTTTCTCATCCACCTGCATGGCGCCCAGGAACGTGCAGTCCACATGGCCGCCACGGATGATCAGGAACGAATCGGCAGAAGAGCAGGCATACGCGCCCGGATACGCCGTAATATACGCACCGCCGGCGTTGACATAGTCCTTGTCTTCCTTCCCGGGTTCGGGAGCCGGTCCCATGCCGACCAGGCCGTTCTCGGACTGGAGCGTCACGTTGACTCCTTCAGGAAGATAGTTCGGAATGGCGGTCGGAAGACCGATACCGAGGTTCACCACGTCGCCGTCCTTGAGTTCCAAGGCTGCCCGGCGTGCAATCGTTTCTCTGATTTGAGCTTTGTCCATAACTAAGAGATTTTGATATTGTTGTTATTTCTTGGTATTCATTCTCTTGACAAATTCCTGCGCGACGAAGGAAGCCACATCGTCGGCATACGTACCCGCGCCGAAACCGGCATCAAAACCCAATTCCTTGGCCAGTTCATGGGAGATGCGGGGACCTCCGCACACGACAATCATCCGGTCGCGGAGCCCTTCCGCCTCCAGCAGTTCGATGAGCTCCGTCAGGTTCTTGATGTGTACGTCCTTCTGGGTGACCGTCTGGGAAACCAGCAGGGCGTCGGCATGAAGTTCCAGCGCCTTGGCGATGAACTCCTCGTTCGGCACCTGGCTGCCCAGGTTGTAGGCTTCGAACATGTCGTACCGCTCAATGCCGTAATGGCCGGCGTAACCCTTCATGTTCATGATGGCGTCAATACCGACGGTATGGGCGTCCGTACCCGTCGAGGCACCGACGACTACCAGTTTCCGGCCGATGTTCTGCCGGATATACTCGTCGGTCTCTTTCATCTCCATCACCGACGATTCAACCTTCGGGACATAGATGGTCGTAAAATCCACGGTAAAGGTGGTGCTTCCGTAGCAGTTAAAAAAGGTATATCCGGGCGTGAGTTCCTGGTAGAACACCACCAGCGGATTGTTGAACCCCATCTCCTTGAGCAGCATCTTGGCCGCTTCCACCGCTTCCGGGCCGCAGGGAACGGGCAGTGTGAAACTCAACTGCACCTTCCCGTCGTTCATCGTGTCGCCGTACGGCTTCACTTTGGTCAGATCCAAGGTCTTGTCGAAATCCTTGGCATCCATTGAATATAGTCCGCCACTCATCTTTTATCTCCTCCCTTTCATCATGTCAATAAACGGATTGAAATAATGTTCGCCCTTGGCGACCACGCCGTCGAGGCCTTTGCCGCCGTCCTTCGGACGCTTCACGTCACCGAACTTACCTTTCTCCAAGGCGTTGAACAGGCCTTCTTTCACCAGTTCCTCAAGCAGCGCCACGGCATTGTCGAGCACGAGCGCCGCCCGTTGGCGGATGATGCCGCCCTCCTTGAATTCCACCTCCTCGCCGATGTCCCGCATATTGTTGAAAATGTAGCGGGCATTCTCGATGGAGAGGTAGCGGTCGCTCATGAACGGCGTATGGATCGCCTCGGTCGGCATGCCCAGCAACTGGATGCCCTGGTGGGTCCAGATGCCGATGATGTTGAACAGGGCATCCTGGATATGACCGCGGAAGATGTTGCCGGTCATGAACTTGGTCGGGGGCATGTACTTCAGTGTGGCACGCGGGAAAATCTCGCGGGTCATCTGCGCCTGCGCCAGTTCATAGAGGAAACCGTTGGTCAGCATCGGATCCATCTCGAAGGCATGACCCAGGCCCATCTGCTCCTCGGGCAGACCGGCCAGCAGGGCCAGCTGCTCGTTGATGATGTCGGAAGCCAGCACCGTGTGAGCAGCCTCCACCGCATCGGCAGTGGTCAGGTAGTTGTCCTCGCCGGTATTGATGATCACGCCGGCGAAGCCGTTGATCACGCGTGAGAAATACTGGTCAATCAGCGTACGCTGCATGTTGATGTCGCGGAACAGAATGCCGTAGAGCGCGTCGTTGAGCATCACGTCCAGACCCTCGAACGCACCCATGATGGCAATCTCCGGCATGCAGAGGCCCGAGCAGTAGTTGCAGAGGCGGATGTATCGACCTACCTCCTCTCCCACCTTGTCTAGCGCAGCGCGCATGATGCGGAAATTTTCCTGCGTGGCGTAGGTGCCGCCAAAGCCTTCGGTCGTGGCACCGTATGGCACATAGTCGAGCAGCGACTGGCCCGTAGTACGGATCACAGCGATGACGTCGGCTCCCTGCCGGGCACCGGCTTCCGCCTGCACTACGTCCTCGTAGATGTTGCCGGTCGCCACGATAATATAGAGGTAGGGTTTGGGGCCCTCGCCCAGTGTGCGGAGATAGTTCTCGCGCCGGTTGCGGCGCGCCCGGATCCGCTCGACCGAGGCTTTCATGACCGGCTCCAGGGCCGCATTGATCTTTTTCTTGTCCGAAATTGGAATTTTCGTCAGGTCCAGCGATCCATCGGATACGGCTTCCGCAATTTCCTGTGGTGTCTTACCCGTCACGACCATCGCGTTGCCCACGTAAAACAGGACACCCTGGCCCAGGACGCCGGATCCCTTGAGGGAATCCACGACCACGTTGGGCAGCGGGACCTGGTTCTCATCGACCCCGTCGATACCCAGCAGACGGCAGATCGTCCGTTCTACGGCCACGGTCGTGTATCCGTCTGCGAACGACTGAACATCTTCGGCGATTGTCCGGGCCAACTGCCTTGCCCGGTCGACCTTTCGCTGGTCCAGTCCAAGTTTGCTTTTATTCATATTGTCGTTTCATTATAGTGTCAGCCAAATCTATCCACTGCGCGTCGATACCCAACTCGCGCGCGATATTGAGTGCCTCGTGCGGCACCTCATGGCTCGCCGTCCGGACGAGCCGGTAATCCATTCTCCTTCCTTTTGTTCCGGGAAGCAGTCCCTGCACCCGCCAGCACTGGCCAGCGTGTTCCACGGTATAGTGCGTCGTCATGACCAGCGCCAGGTTGGGCTTGTCCGCCAAACGCTGCAGCAACGCAGCCACCAGCGCGGTTCCCTCCACGGGATTGGTGGTGCGGGCCGGTTCATCAACCAGCAAAAGAACCTTCCCCCCTTTTTCCACGACCGCTACGGCGCGGTCGATTCGCTGCATCTCCGCAGCAAAGGACGAAAGCCCTGTTTTCTCATCCTGTTCGTCGCCGATACAGAACCGGATTTCGTCGAAAGGCGTCATGACGGCCGAAACGGCCGGCAGTCCGAATCCGAACTGATAGAGGTACTGCAGCATACACAAAGTCTTGAGAGCGACGGTCTTGCCGCCCATGTTGGCTCCGATGACCGTAGCCGGGACACCCCGTTCAAACGCAAAGTCCACCGGTTGGAATTCACGGCCTTTCGCCCGGAGCGCAGCCCGGACACCGGGATGGAACATACCGGTAATGGTGGTGGCTGAGCCGGACGAGGGAAGAATCAGTCCCTCCACGTGCATCTGTATGGCCTGAGCCAGGGAAATGTCCAGGTCGGCCAGTTCCCGGAGCGTCTGCTGCAGGGAGGCAGCATACGGACGCAACTTGTCACTGATGACCTTCTTCAGCCGGTCTTCCTCATTGGCCAGATCCTCCTGCAACTGACTGTCATCGGGATCCTGCTCCACGGCATCGCGCAACTGGCGCAAAGCCACAGAATAAGAATCATAGAGATAGAACGTGCCGATTCTCAGACCGTCCGGATCCAGGATGTCGATGACTGTCTCCAGTTCAGTCCCCATGGAAAGCGACTGGGCCAGCATGGCCAAGTGCTTGATCTCAAAAAACTCGATTTCGTCGAGCGTGGCACCGCCCGCCAGGGAGGCAAGCGTACCGGAGATATCGCGAAGCCCCTGCAGGCGGAAACGCATGTCTTCCACGCGGCGCCGGTCGGACAGGACCAGGTCGAAATACTTTCGCAACGATGCGTAAGCTGCATCGATGCGGTCCGGATCGACCATCATCTCCCGGTCCAGCAGTACCTTTCGGGCATAACCGCTCTGCAGGCCGAGTTCGTCGAACAGATAACGGATGCCGCAAGGACTTTCTACGATTTCTCTAAATTTCATACTCGTTCTTTACAATATCATATACGGGAAGGCCGATCTTGGCTGAGAGTTCCTGGCAGAGAATGTCGGAATCCAGCACGATACCGTTGGGTGCCACCGGATTGACGCACACCGCAATCAACTCGCTTTTCAGACGGACCGAAATCCGTCCGCCCCGCCGGACAAAGGCACGGTACAATTCCTGCGAACAAAAGACCTTGGTGAAATCACCGACCACCAGTTCAATCTCTCCTTCCCCAAGCCCGTTCTTGACCATCTGCAACAGCCGGTCCGTCAGAGCCCCTTCCACTTCGATGACCCGATTGCCTTTCAGCAGGCCGGGATCCAGGGAAGAGAAGGAAGAGACCCGCAATGCGGGTTCCGGCCCCGTAAACAAAGGAAGCCGGATCAATTCCACCACGAAAGCGGTCTTCCCCACCAGGTCCCGGATGTTCGCAGAATAGGCCGCTCCGGTCGAAAGCACCATCGCCTCGCTGATGGCGGGCGACGCCGTGCTCAGGCGTGAGAGCGCTCCGTCAATCAGGATCAAGTCTATCCCGAAATCTTTCAATGAACGCATCCATCGTTTCAAAGCCGCTCCGCTGGAAGGGCCGCTCAGCAGCACCTTACCCTCCTGCAGGGCCTTGGCCGTCACCACGCGCCCGAGGGCCGTGTCCTCATCGCCCACATCATACAGTTCGGAGAGGGGACGTTTCTGTCGGAAATGTTTCTCACTCGTCGCAAAGAACATCCCCTCCCGGACTGTGATTTCAGGTTTGGCGGTTCCCGTCACCTGGTCGGTGGTCTCGCCGTCAATCCCGATGGAAGTTACCGCTACGTTGAAGTATTCCACCGGCAACCTCCGGATAATATAGTTGAGACACTCCGTCTTGCCGGCATTCTTCGCGAGGCCGACGATCGACACGCTGCGATGGCGGAGTATCTCTCCTACGAAGGGCATTACTTCCCGCGGTTTTTACTGCGCTCCTTGCGTTGCAGGACTGCGGGCTCGATGGCCATTTCCTGTCCTTCCAGGAGGCCGGCCACACCTTCGAGGCGTTTGGTGCACTCGGGGCAATGGCACTCCTGATGATACTCGGACGGTTCCGTATAGGTAGTGATCACGCCCTCGAAGTTGCGGAGGACCACCTTGCCCGGAGCCTGGGAAATTACGTACTGCGGCATCACGGGCGTCTTGCCGCCGCCGCCCGGAGCGTCCACGACGAAGGTCGGGACAGCATAGCCGGAAGTATGGCCGCGCAGCGCCTCGATGATCTCGATACCTTTAGACACAGGCGTGCGGAAATGCTCCAGCCCCATCGAGAGGTCGCATTGGTAGATGTAGTACGGACGGACGCGCATCTTCACCAACTCGTGCACCAGTTTCTTCATCACGTGGACACAGTCGTTCACACCGCGCAGCAGCACGGACTGGTTGCCCAGCGGAATACCGGCGTCGGCGAGCCGGGCACATGCAGCGGCCGACTCTTCCGTCACTTCGTTCGGATGGTTGAAATGGGTGTTGAGCCAGATCGGATGATACTTCTTGAGCATGTTGCAGAGCTCGGGCGTAATGCGCTGCGGGCAGACAACCGGCGTACGGGTGCCGATACGGACGATCTCCACATGGGGAATCTCGCGCAGACGGCGGATGATGTCCTCGAGCCAGGCGTCGCTCACCATCAGGGCGTCACCGCCCGAGAGAAGCACGTCACGCACTTCGGGGGTGTTGCGGATGTATTCGATGGCCTTGTCGATGCGCTCCCGCGGGCTTTCGTCGTCTTTTTGGCCGGCGAAGCGGCGGCGGGTGCAGTGGCGGCAGTACATCGAGCACATATCAGTGATCAGCAGCAGCACGCGGTCCGGATAGCGGTGCGTGAGGCCGGGCGTCGGACTGTCGGTATCCTCATGGAGCGGATCGAGCAGATCGGCCGCGGCCTGGTGTGTCTCGGCAGCCGTCGGGATGCACTGACGGCGCACGGGATCATACGGATCATCCGGATTGATCAGGGAGATATAATAAGGTGTAATGGCCATTCGAAGCGTCGTCAGGCACTTCTTGACACCCTCCTCCTCTTCCGGAGTCAGTTTCACATACTTTTTCAGCTCGTCCAGCGTCTCGATCCGGTTCTTGACCTGCCACTTCCAGTCGTTCCACTGGGCATCGGTCACTTCCGGAAAGAGTTCTTTTCTGCGGGAAACGTTCATGGCTTAAGCGTAAAGTTCTTCAAAGATCTTGCGGAGTTTCGGGCACTCGCGGAGTTCCTGCAGCGTGAACTCGGCATGTCCCTTGGTGTATCCGTTACCCATGATCATGTTGACGTCCGCACCGATGCCCTCTGCACCGAGAGAAGCCTTGGTGAAGCTGGTAGCCATCGAGAAGAAATAGACGATGCCGTCGTCCTTCGTGCAGAGCACGGCGGTCATTTCCTGGTCGGGCACGTTGACGCAGTTGATGGTCACGTCGGCCATCTTGCCGTCGGTAAGGCGTTCCACCATCTCATACACCTGGACCGGGGTCATGCCAGAGGCACTTTCCACGATGTCACAGAAACCGAGGTCCTTGATGCGCTGGGTGCTGCGCGGGCTGTTGGCGATACCGATCACCTTGCCGGTGACACCGACACGTTTCTTGGCCTCGTAGGCGCAGAGCATGCCGCTCTTGCCGCCGGCACCGAGGATGACAACGGTCTGTCCGTACTGGCAGAGTTTGGCGGTCTGTGCAGGGGCACCGGCTACGTCGAGGGCGCTGAGGGCGAGTTTCTCGGGCATGTCGGTCGGAATCTTGGCGTAAATGCCGCTCTCGAAGAGGATGGCCTTGCCCTTGATGTCCACCTGGTCCACGTCGGGACGGATGGCGAGGATCTCGTCGATGCGCAACGGGGTCAGCGAGAGGCTGACGAGCGTGGCGATGCGGTCGCCTTCCTGCAGATCGATCTTTCCTTTGAGGGCGTCACCGATCTTCTCCACCTTGCCGAGGAGCATGCCGCCCGAACCGGTCCGGCGGTTGCGGTGCTTGCCCTGGAGTTCGACATTGAGGAACATCTCTTTCTTGACTTCCTCCATGATCTTCTCCTCGCTGGCGCCTTCGCCGGCCTGCTGTTTCGCATAGTTGTGGATGTCGGTGAAAGAAGCGGAGTCGATGTTGAGGGTCTGGACGTCGATCAGGATCTCGTTGTCCCAGATCTCATCCATGTTGTTGTCGAGTTTGTTAGCGGGCTGCGGAAGAACACCTTTGGGTTCAATGACGCGGTGCGTTCCGTACTTGTTTCCGTGTTTCTGTGCCATATTCTATTAATAATAAAATTTGTTTGTTTTCCGTTTGTCGGGCTCCACGGCTCTGGTTTTCGTCACGCTCGCAGAGAAATGCTCGCTTAGCCGAAAACCACCCGCCGTTACGCCCTTATCAGCTATTATTCACTCTCGTAAGAATTATCCACGGGGTTTGAGCCCCAGGATTTCGCGGGCCTCGGCAGAGGTTGCGATCGGGCGGCCGAGTTCTTTCGCGAGGCGCACGACTTTGGCAACCAGTTCCCCGTTGCTCTGGGCGAGGACTCCTTTCGAGAGATAAAGATTATCTTCGAAACCGACACGAACGTTGCCACCCATGGCGATGGCCGCAGCAGCCATCGGGAAGGCGTGGCGGCCGACACCGGTGACGGTCCAGGTGCTGCCGGCGGGAATACCGTTGACAAGCCAGCAGAGGTTGGCCACAGTTGCAGGTGTGCAGCCCGGGACGCCGAGTACGAAGTTGAATTGCATCGGGGCGCCGGGAACCTGGCCTTTGCGGGCCATGGTCAGGATGGTGTCGAGGTGGCCCATCTCGAAACATTCATATTCGGGTTTGATGCCCCGTTCGATCATACGTTTGCCAAAAGCACGCATGGTCGGCATGGTGTTGTCGAAGATTTCATCCCCGAAATTGCAGGTACCGCAGTCGAGCGTGGCCATTTCGGGGACGGGCGTGGTGTCGGTGCTCTGGAGACGTTCCTCCGGGCTCATGCCTACGGCGCCGCCGGTCGAGGGAATCAGGATCACGTCGGGGCAAACCTTCAGAATAGCCTCGGTGCACTCCTGGAAGCGGTCGCGGCTCTGGGTAGGCGTGCCATCGTCCCAGCGGACATGCAGGTGGACGATGGCGGCACCGGCGTCAACAGCCGACTTGGCTTCCCGGACGATCTCATCGACGGTATAGGGTACGTTGGGGTTCTGTTCCTTGGTAACTTCCGCGCCGCAGATGGCGGCGGTAATGATGAGTTTGTCCATGTTTACTTGCGCTGGCATTTCTTGGGGGTTACACAAGTACCGCTGGCACGGCAGACAACGACCGGCTCTTCGAGCAGGTCAGCAGCGGAATCGGAGATGTCGGGACGCGGAGCGATGACTTTGCGGGCCTCGAAAACCATCTTGCGGGAGGTGTTGCCCTCCGACACGATCTCACCTGTAGCCTCGATGAAGTCGCCGGCATACACCGGCGCGATGAATTCCACCATGTCGTAGGCCTTGAAGAGGCCTTCGTCGCCGTCGCGGAGGATCAGCAGTTCCGTGGCCACGTCGCCGAAAAGATGAAGCATGTGGGCCCCGTCAACGAGATTGCCGCCGTAATGGGCGTCTTTGGCGCTCATACGGACCCGGATCATGGATTTGTATTCTGCCATGGCTATTCCGTAAAATTACTGTTCAACATAGATATAGTCCACGAAGAGGGCCGGCGTGTGGACGGACTCCGGTTCGATCTCCCCTACCTTGACCAGTTTCTCGGCTTCCACGATCACCGTGTCGGCCGCCTGGGCCATCATCGGGTTGAAGTTTTTGGTCGTGCCGCGATAGAACACGTTGCCCGACTCATCCACGATGCTGCCGCCAAGGAGCGCGAAGTCAGCACCGAGCGGTTTCTCGAGCAGATACTCCTTTCCGTCCACTGTAAGGACTTCCTTGCCTTCCTGGACTACGGTACCCAGGCCCGTCGGCGTGAGGATACCACCCAGGCCGGCACCCTTGGCACGAATGCGTTCGGCAAGCGTACCCTGCGGAACCAGGTTCATCTTGAGGTCGCCGTTGTTCATCTGCTCGATCGAAGCCTTGCTGCCGCCGATATAAGAGGCATAGATTTCCTTCACCTGATGATTTTCAATCAACTTGCTCCAGCCTTTTCCGTCAAAGACCGTGTCGTTGCAGATGATGGTCAGATTCTTGACGCCGCTTTCAGCCAGCGCATCGACAATCTGCTTGGGGGCACCCGTTCCCAGGAAACCTCCGATCATAATCGTGGAGCCGTCCTTGATCATGGCGACGGCGTCTTTCAGCGTGATGTTCTTTTTCATATCGTTAAAAATTGTTGTATGTCGTCAAAGCTTACCTTAATCCGCAAATTTAATCATTATCGCTGACAAAAAAAATATAAATCGGGCCCGAAAAACCCGATTTACGAACAATTTATCACCAATAAAAAGGAAAGGATCAGAATCCTTTGCGCAGGACCGGTGTCGCGTAGATCTTGAGCAGGATATCCCGGACCTGCCGACGGTCCACCATGTGCTTGGGAAGCGTGTTAAGCTCCTCCTTCAGATACTTCTCGAACTGGGCGGTCACATGGCGATCGGAAGGCTCCCGCCCTGTCAGCAACTCGGCGGCGGCTAAATTGCTCGGCCAGATCCGCCAGGCGCGAAGGATCCGCTCGTCAATGATGCCGGCCAGGTGCCGGAAACGTTCGTTCTTGTCAAGTGCTGCGCATGCCTGTAGATCATCGGCTGTTATCGGCTGGCAGAAGGCGACATGTACCCGTCCTTTCTGCTGCATGATGCCCAGGATAATGCTCTCCAGATCTTCGCCGGGGCGTTTGATATACGCGCCCATCATCTGCTTGATATAAACTTCGTAAGCCTTTTTGATTCCGCAACTTTCAATCTCGTAAGAGATCGCAACGGGCATCAGGTTCAGCCTGCCCATATTCTCAGCGAAACCGGCAGTTCCGCTCATCGAAAGCATCTTGAGCAAGCCTTGTTCCGTCTGGTCGTTGCCGTCTTTTGTCCGGCCATTCCGATGGGAAATCCAGATGGACGCCGGATGATCATCGTGAAGCCGCATCCGGATGTAGGACGACAGCTGGCGCGATGTCTCGTAGAGTTCTTTGGGACTGGTGCTGCGCGCCACTTTGATCATTCGGTTGGAACGCATCAGATCCTCGACGAACTGGTTGTAGATCAAGTTGTCCCCTACTGCAATTTCAGACAGGGGCAGGCCGTTGTCCTTGAAAATAAACTGAATGAATGCCGAATCCAGGACGATGTCTCGATGCGAAGAGAGCATCGTGAAGCACTTTCCACCATCAAACCACTCCAATCCCTCAAAGGTAAGGCCTTTTGTCGTCTTACCCAAAATACTCCGCACGGCGGGGTACATCACACGGGTCTGAAAATCATCGACCCCGTGGATCGTATTGAGTGTATTGCGCAGGATATCCGTGTCCTTGCCGGGAAACAGGAACGCGGAAATCTGCTCCATCAGCCGGTTGTTGGAAGCCCGCTTGAGCGCTGCCGCAGTCTCGACATCATTGTAAGGCCGGATATCGTCGTACATGGCTATTTCTGCTTGATGAAGGCCAGTGCGCCCATCGGCAGGATAGCCGAAAGGAATAACGGAATCATCGCCAGCAGCGGTGTATAGGAGAAGTTCGTCAAAGCCAACACGTTCTGAATCATCAGGACGGCATAAACCAGCAGGACGAGACTTCCCAGGAAGAACCAGAAGCGCCAGCGCGTCAACCGGTTGAGCAGCAGGGTCAATACGACGGTCAGCATGGGAACAAGCAGATGGAAGAGGCTGTCGCCCCCAACGATCCGCATGGCAGCCACGACTGATGCGACAAGCATTCCTGCGAACAGCAGCGCATAGCAATACTTAGAAGCGCCGCTCCCGGCCGCGCTTTTGCGAATGGCCGTAGCGGAAACCTTGTCAGCAAAATGCTTCTTTCTCTTCTGGAAATAGAAGACATATAAAATGATGATCACAAGGGCGGCAATCAGCCACACCCACATCGGACGGGCAGGCACCCAAAGCGCTGCACCTTTCTTAAAAGGCCAGTAAGTCAGGAAACTGAGCAGGATCAGCCCAAAATACCAGAGAGCCGTCCACCCCGTTTCGATAAACATCTGGCGCCCCTTGACACGGCCGCCGCGGACAGCGCCGATAAACAACAGACAAAGCAGGGCGAACAGCACCGCCGCAATCAGGATCCAAAGGCCGTCGGAAAAGCCGAGCGTCCTGCCAATCCATTCGTTGATATTGAAAAACGGTTTCATTACTTGCAAAGTTACAGTAAAATTAGACTTTTTGCAACAGCGAAGAATCGCCATAACTCAAAAAGCGGAAGTCATTCGCCAACGCGAAATCATAGATGTCCCGCCAGGCATCACCTACGAAAGCACTGATCAACAGCAGCAAAGTGCTCTTTGGCTGATGAAAGTTGGTCACCAGGTAATCAATGACCCGGAACCGGTAGCCCGGCACGATGATAATCCGGGTCCGGGAAGTCAATTCCGCAAGCCCCTCCTTTTCCATATAATCCACCAACGCCTGCAAAGCTTGGGAAAGCGAATAATCATATCCTTCAGGCCGATAAGGCTCCCACTGCTCCACCAAGCCCGGCTCCCCTTTTTCCAAGCAGTGAACGCCCAGGAAATAAAGCGACTCCAGACAACGCGTAGAAGTGGTTCCTACAGCCGTAACGGATCGCTCCCCTTTGTTTGCTAAAGATTTCAGGAAGAGTTTAGACACAGAGAAGGGTTCACTGTGCATCGTATGGTCGCCGATGGTCTCACTTTTCACAGGCAAGAAGGTCCCGGCGCCGACATGAAGACAAAGCGTAAGGCGCTCAATCCCTTTGACATCGATGGCATCCAGCTCCCGCTGCGTGAAATGCAACCCGGCCGTCGGTGCGGCCACAGAACCCTCACGCTGCGCATACCAAGTCTGGTAGCGTTCCAAGTCGATGGCTTCCGTGTCCCTTTTCAAATAGGGAGGAATCGGAATGCGTCCGGCATGCTCCATGACCTGCGAGAATGAGAAGCCGCCTTTCCAATAAAAAGCCACAACCGAGGTCTCACCCCGTTCAATCAACTCAGCTTCCAATGCAATTCCGGACAAAAGGGCTGCCTCCGGGTTGTCTTCACCTACATAAAGCCGCAGCCGACCACCCTTCCAACGCTTGACGTTACCGATGATGGCTTTCCACCGGCAAGCAGAAGTCGCAGCAAAACAAAGCTGATAGTCTTGTGGTTCAAAAGGTTCCAAACAAAAAATCTCAATCAGGGCACCCGTTTCCTTCTGAAAAAGGAGACGGGCAGGCACCACCTTCGTATTATTGAAGACAATGAGTGATTTTTCCGGGAGGTAATCAGCCAGATCGCGGAATTTTCGATTCTCAGGCACTCTTCCTGTCGCATTTGTGAAGACAAGAAGCTTAGAATCATCACGTTGCGCAAGCGGATAACGTGCAATCCGTTCTTCCGGAAGCGGATAATTGTATGTTTCGATGCGAATGTCCTGTACCATGGGTCTTTTTTGGCACTGCAAAAATACATCTTTGTAAACGGAAATACAAACCCGATCATCTGTCAAATCGTTGTTTACAAAACAAAACTCCGAACAGTCGTTCACAGAAGTAACCACATTGCGACGTATCAGCAAAACCTACAAAGTAAAAAGCCGGAAACAATCTACAACAATAACATCACCCTATTTGACTAATTATGCTTAATATCAACAAACCCAGTATTTTATAAATGCCACCTAAACTATTTCTTTGATTACATATTTACTCGTCCTGGCCATATCGACCTAAAAACCATGGATATTTATCATATATTAATACTCATACTCAGCTATTTACACTGTTTTATCTCGATTTATTCCACAAATATTTAGCTTCCTATTTCGTTGATGTTTTGTCATCTTGTTTTTGATTACAATTGTATTTGTTTTTTTGTGTGAAATTTGTGCTTTTTTCTTTTTGCGTTTCGGGATTATTGTTTTACATTTGTATATCCCTAAAAATTGATGAAATGCACGAACGTCTGAAGCAGTTTCTCGCGATGGAGAACCTCTCCCCTGCCAAGTTCGCCGAGGTGATGGGCATCCAGCGCTCCGGTATCTCGCACTTGCTGGCCGGACGCAATAATCCGAGTTTTGAGTTCATCCAGAAAATGATGACCGCCTACCCCGACATCAATTACGAATGGTTGATCCTGGGAAAGGGACGTCCGTACAAAAGTGACCGCCAAACCGCCAATTTGGGCGCTCCCGTCGATCTTTTTACAGATTCTTCCGAGGGTGTTACAGACGTCACGGACAATGACGCTTCTGAAATTCAACCGATTATAACGGAAAATACCCCGGCTGAACCCGCTGAGAATCGCCTATCTGACATTTCATCCACCCCCGCCCTGCCAAAAACGTCCCGTAAAATCGCCCGGATCATTGTCTTTTTCAACGACGGGACCTACGAAGAAAAATAAATCGTACCTTTGTAAGTATATTTACAAAAGTCGATGAACCCCTCTCCCAAAATCCCGTTTCTCCGCGTGCTCAAGCATGTCCGGTTCCTGCATCCGGTGATTCGTTGCTTTTACCATCGTACCGCACCACGCTTGGAGAAACAGTTGATGGGATTGACCTTTGCCCACCCGATCGGCGTAGCCGCTGGCGTGGACAAACGAGGCGAGTTCACCGATGCCATGTCCTGCTATTCCCCCGCCTTTATCGAGATCGGTCCCCTGCGTGACTGCCGTGCCGCCATCGAAAACCTGCAGAAACGGACAAGCGGCACCATCGTGCTGGGTAATTTGAGCAATTCCAAGGACCTTGTGAGTGCATTCACCCTCATCTACGACTTTGTCGACGGCATTGTCCTCAATGTATCACTCAACAGTACCATTTCTAAAGTCATCGATCACCTGCTCGAACTGAGGCGGTATAATGATACTTATAAACCTATCATTTTCAAGTTATTTCCTGATCTGACCCTCGACCAGTTGGAAGATGTAGTCCGCTATATGCTGGGAAGCGGCATCGACGGTGTCATGGTCGGTGCCGAATTCGTGGAACGCATCCGGGAGAAAACGCTGGGGCTCTTGCCCGTCATCGCTTCCGGAGAAATTACCACACCTGAGCGAGCTGCACAATTGCTCGATACCGGCGCAGACCTGGTCGCTGTCACCAACTCCCCCTTCCACTATGGTCCCCGGCTCATCTCTAGAATTGTCAAATATCTGGACAAGCGATGAAAACTGCCTCTATCTGTACCATCGGCGATGAGATTCTCATCGGCCAGATCGTTGATACGAACTCCTCGCACATCGCCCGTGAACTCAATCTGTTGGGCATCCAAGTAAAATACATGACTTCGATCGGCGACGACCGGGAACGGATTCTTTCCGAACTCGGCAACTGCCTCGATCACACCGATATCGTCATTGTTACCGGCGGTCTCGGCCCCACAAAAGACGACATCACCAAAGATGCGTTGCGGGAACTTGCCGGCGCCAAGGGTTACAAGCAATCTGCCGAGCAGATGGCTCACATTGAGCGGATTCTCGGCGCCCGGGGCATTCCCCTGATCGATACCAATCGCGCCCAGGCTCTGGTCCCGGACACCTGCACCGTAATTCCCAACAAGTTGGGCACTGCACCGTGCATGGCTTTCTACGGTTTGGGACAGCATGGCACTGCGGCTCTCTATTCGCTTCCCGGAGTCCCGTTTGAAGCAATCGGGCTGTTGCCCGACGTCATGGCCGACATCCGGCGGCACTTCGCGCTCGAGGCAATCACGCACCATACGGTCGTAACCTTTGGCATCCCTGAATCCACGCTGGCCAAACAGATCGAACCATGGGAAGACGCCTTGCCCGAAAACATCCACCTGGCCTACTTGCCCAATCCTACGATTGGCGTACGGCTCCGTCTCACCCAATTTGGCGGGCAAGCCGATTTTACCCCGTATATCGCTGAACTCCAGAAAATTCTGGGCGACGCCATTTATGGCGAAGGGGAAGATACCCTACAGGTCGTCATCGGCCGGCGGCTTCGGGCCGAGGGTAAAACCCTGGCACTGGCCGAATCGTGTACAGGTGGGCATCTGTCAGAACTCATCACCTCCGTTGCGGGTTGCAGTGATTACTACAAAGGATCCGTCACCTCTTATTCCAACGAAGTAAAAATGAGGGTTTTGGGCGTCCGGCCAGAGACGCTGGCGCAGTTCGGAGCCGTCAGTGAGCAATGCGTTCGCGAGATGGCCACCGGCGTACTCCGCGCCCTCGACACCGACTATGCGGTCGCCACCTCCGGCATCGCCGGCCCGGGCGGCGGCACTCCGACCAAGCCCGTCGGCACCGCCTGGCTCGCCGCCGCCAAACGCCTGCCCGATGACACCGTTGCCGTCGTCACCGAATGCGTCCACTTCGCCTCTTCCCGCGCTGTCAACATCGAGCGCTTCGCCTCCTACGCCCTGGATTTGCTTAGAAGAAATATGTAGAAATGAAAAAGCTTGTATTCTTCCTCCTGATTACGCTGACTATGGTAATTGCCTGCAAACAGAACCCTGAAAAAGAGCAGATTGCTAAGTTAGATCAACTTTGCACGTCGCTGTTCCCCGCCGATGAGCCGGGAGCGGCGGTCTTGGTCATGAAGGGCGACGACATTATTTTCGACAAAGGCTATGGCATTGCCGATATCAACACGAAGAAGCCGATTGACGGCAATACCTTCTTCAACATCGCCTCCGTCTCGAAACAATTCACAGCCGTAGCGGTCCTGCAACTGGTCGAACAAGGAAAACTTTCGTTGGAAGATGCCGTGGCGCAGTATTTTCCGTTTCCGCAGGCTTTCTGGAAAGAAGTCCGGATCAAGCACCTCCTCTCCCACTCCTCCGGCGTGCCGGACGCCCGCGGCGGCATTCCGCGCGAGCTTAAGATCAAGGGCGACGAGACGCTCGCCATGTCCTATCTTCCTGACCTGAAAGAACTTCATTTTTCGCCGGGTACGGCTTACGAATACATCAACCCGACCTTCGTCCTCTGCGGCGCCCTGGTCGAAAAGATCAGCGGCCAGCCATTCGTCGACTATGTCGCCGAACATATCTTCCGCCCGGCCGGGATGGAGAAAACCCTCTATTTTGATCCTGAGCACCAGGACCTGATTCCCAACATGGCCCACGGCTATGAGTACGCCGATGTGGAAGATATGCCCGAAGAGCGCACCGCCGACAGCAGCCAATCCAACGAACCCAAGAACTGGTACGAATACGACTACGGCGAAGAAACCTTCTTTGCCACCCGCCCCGACGGCGGCATCTACAGTTCCACCCACGAATTCGTCGCATGGGAAAAAGCGCTGCGCGCCAACAAGGTCATCTCGGAAGCCTCGCGTGTCGACGCCCAGTCGCCGCACACCTTTGCGAGCGACAGCCCCTGGAGCGACTACCAGAACCGTCCCAACACCTGGTACGGCTACGGCTGGTTCATCGAGCCCAAGACCGACACCACGAAAGAAGTGATCTATCATACCGGCGATAACGGCGGCTTCAAGATCCTCGCCGCCCGCTACCCAGAAGACAACGCCCTCGTCCTGATCTTCGCCAACCGCGCCGACTGGGACCGCTACGAAGTCATGCAGCAAGTCGAAGCCATCTTCGGCTTCTAAACATCTTTAGAGCCAATTATTTCTTTTTAGAAAAGTAACAATCCATGAAAAAGAGTCTCATTATCCTTGTCCTGCTCTTTGCGGTAGCGACGGTCGCGTGGGCGCAACCGCTGCGCAACAGCGAGATCCGCACCGAAACCGTTCACAGCGAAATCCTTGGGGAAGACGTCCTGGTCAATGTCTATCTGCCTGTCGGTTACGACCAGAGCGCCAGCCAGTTATATCCTTCTGTCTATCTGCTCCACGGCCTGACGGACACCTATACCGCCTGGCAGGAAAGAGGACAGATGAAGAACGTAGCCGACCAGCTCATCGCGGCCGAAGAAGCCGCCCGCATGATCATCATCATGCCCAACGCCGGCGATCCGGACTTCCACCACAAATGGAACGGTTACTTCAATATGCCGGGCCGCCGCTACGAAGACTTCTTCTTCGGCGAACTGATTCCCACCATGGAATCGCGTTTCAAGATCCAGGGAGACAAACAGCACCGTGCCGTCATGGGCCTGTCGATGGGCGGCGGCGGATGCACGGTTTACAGCCAGCGCCATCCCGATATGTTCTCCAGCTGCTACGCGATGAGTGCCTGGCTCGACAGCACCTATCCGCAGGATGCCGATCCCGAAGACAAATACATCATCGTCGCCAAATCGGTGCACGAGCACTCGGCCATCGACTTCGTGGCGAACGCCGATGAAGCCACGCTCGCCAAGTTGCGCACCGTCAAGTGGTTCATCGACTGCGGCGACGACGATTATCTGCTCGACGTGTCCCTGAAATTCTATCAGGAGATGCGCAAACACAACGTCCGCACAGAGCTTCGCGTCCGCGACGGCTGGCACTTCTGGGAATACTGGCACCAGGCCCTGCGCCTGGCGCTGCCCTTCGCTACCCGCAACTTCGGCACGAAAGAGTAGCTAGCCCATCAGCCACTTCCCTACCTTGGGAATCTTCTGAACGAGCACCGAGAAGACGGCCACGCCGACAAACGAAAGGACGGCGGTGCCGAGAATCTGCACGGGCGTGGTCCACACCGCGCCCAGCGTACCTTCAGCCCCAAGGCCGAGCGCTGAGCGCAGCCAGGCCGAGACAAGGCCCAGCAAAAGCATGTGGCACAAATACATACCGTAGCTGGCCTGCGAGACGGGAAGCAGCACGCGCTCGAAGAATCGGCCGCCGGTTTCAATCTTGCGGAAGACCAGCACCCAACCCAGCGTCATCAACGCCACGCCGAACGTGTCGTTGAGCCACGGGCCCTCCCACAAGGCAGCCAAGCCCACCGGGCCTTCCACCGGGAACATGCCGTGGGCATCGGCGGCCACGCGGCCGAGGAAGCCGAAGTGGCAGATTGCGAAGCCGGCCAGAAACGAAGGAATCGCGATGGCAAGCGTCCGGACCCACGACAGCCGGCCGACAAATTTCCGGAAATACAACCCCAGCAGCAGATAGCCGATGAAACCGCTTAGGTAATAGAATACCCCGTAGGCGTTCCAACTGGCTTCACCCCAAAGCGGATACCGGGCGGCATTGGGAATGCCCGACGGCCCGTACATCACCGGCGCGGGGCCGCCCACCCACTGGCGGATCAGCGGGATGATGGTCGTGAACAGCCAGATAGCCAAATAGATCTGCAACTCGCGTTTTCCGACCTTCTCAGCCCAGGGAGAGAGCAGCGGCATGATCAGATACACGCCGATGAGCATATAGACGAACCAGAGGTGCCCCGCCGCATAATTGAAGTTCCAGATCAGGTCCTTGAGGTTCTGCACCGGCTCTCCCCAAACGAACGCATAGACGAGGCTCCAGAAAATGAACGGGACCAGGATCCGCTTCGCACGGCGCTTGAAGAATTCCCCCGCCGAATAATGCAGTGGGAACTGCAAATAGCTGGAAGTGAAGATGAAAAGCGCGATGGCGGCGCGCGGAATCACGTTCAGGATCGACACCCACAGGGCATCGGCTTTCGTCAGGATAAGCGAGCCTTCCCCTCCCAGGTAGAAGGGTTCGCAGCTGTGCGTGGCCATGACCATGAAGCAGGCAGTCACCCGCAGCCAGTCGAGCCAGATCTCGCGTTTTTCGTCTTTGGCTACCATATTAATTACGAATCCAGTCGTTCAAGGGTAGGTCGTCGCCGGTGAGCTGTTTCAGGAACGGGTCGAGCAGATCGTGACCGGTCGCGCGGTTGGAGAAATACACGAACCCTTCCTTCGTGGCAGGATGCAGGAGCCAAAGGGCCTTGAAGTTGCCGTTGTCGCCCCAGTGCCAGTAATAATCCTCGTTCACGGCACCGAAGCCCAGGCACCAGAACACGGAAGAGTCGCAGGCACGCGGTTCGTCGGCATACCGCTGTGCGTGAACCTGCTGTTCAAACATTGTCTTATGTGAGGCGGCCGAAAGACCTTCGCCCTCCAGCAGGCCACGCTGCAGGAAGTGCGAATATTCTATCGCATTGGTACGCAGCGTATAAGCGCAATTGGCGCGGGGATGGCGGCCTTGGCCACGGTTCTCGCCGTCGCGGTTGTAGCCAGGCAGCGCCAGCGAATCGTAGGCAGGCTGCCAAGCATAGGATGTAGTGGGCATATCGAAGGGCTCGAACACCTCGCGACGGGCTATCGCATCGAGCGGTTCGCCTTGGATGGCCTCGACGGCCCGTTGCAGGAAGGCATAACCCTCGCCCGAATAAGCGAAGCAAGAATCCACGGGGTATTTGAACGTGATTCTGCTTGTCGGCCATTCATCCGACGAAGGACCGGTCGCCCAGTTTGGCAGACCAGTCTGGTGCGACAGCACGATGCGCGGCGTCAGCCGGCCGGCCATTTCTTTATCGTCAAAACGATCGATATCTGTATAGCTGGCAATCGGCTTATCGAGATCAATTTCGCCTCGGTCCACCATCCGCATCACGATATAAGCGAACAACGGCTTGCTCAGCGAAGCAGCCTGGAAAATACTCTCCTCGCCGATCGGCAACGGCATGTCGAACACCGTATCCTGGGCACACACAAGCCCGTGCAAGCTGCCCCCCGGCGAAAAATAGCAATACTGGAAGACCGGAATTCCGCAGGAATCCACCAGCGGCTGCAAGCCACCGATCGCCGATTCAACAGCCGGATTGATTGACATTTGTCTGGGCTGGCAAGCCGTGACAAGCAGGCACAATGCCACCCCAAAAGAAACAAGGAAAGAAAACTTCATTGTTGATGCCACTTTTATTCTTTCCCCAAATTTATCTAAATTTTGCGGTTTCTCAAAAAGTTCCTACCTTTGCTATCCACAAGCTAAAACCTGGAAGCATAGCTCAGCTGGTTTAGAGCACCTGCCTTACAAGCAGGGGGTCACTGGTTCGAATCCAGTTGTTTCCACTCTGATTATCAAGCATTTACGGAAACGTAGGTGCTTTTCTTTTTATCGGCAGTCGCAAAAAAGTCGCAGTTTCAACGTGTTTTAAAACGGTTTTATATCCGCTTAAACCATAATCAGGGGGAAAGATCAGGGGGTATAATTTGGTTTTATACATAGCTCTCTCCTCGCAAATTACTTCCTAATAAGGGAAACTTGGTTTGTCCCATCCCGTCATCATCACCATACGGCCACAAATAACGGCACAAACTGTCAACTATATGTCAATATGGGTTGCAATGCCCGTGAACTTCTTTTTTTCAAAGTTAGCAATCTTTTTCGGAATAACGTTCAGCATGCTCAGTAAAAGAATTCACCCCGGTGGTTGGCCGAGGTGAAAGACTTTAAATAATACTTCGACGATAAAACTATTCACATTTCAGCGCGAGACGAAGCCCCCACACATTATTATTATTATAATAAGTAAAATATTCGTCTGTGGAGGAAATTAAGCCGCTCTCTGCACTACTATAGTTCCCACCCATAATATATTTTTTATAACTATTACCAGAAGTAGTTGTTGATGTCCATTCCCCTACATTTCCACTCATATCGTAAAACCCCAATTCATTAGGAGCAAGTTGTTTAACTTCGTGAGATTGACCACCGGAATTTCCGGCATACCAAGCGACATCGCCAGGGGTATTACTCCCAGAATATGTGTATCCTTGGCTCAAAGATCCACCAGCGGCAGCAAATTGCCATTCTTCTTTGGAAGGGATATAAAACTTTAAAGAAGTCTTATAATTGAGATTAGTTACGAATGAATTCCAATTACTCCAATCAGTAGAAGAAGGGTACGTATTTGCATTAATACTGCTACCAGTAACGGCCTTAATTTGTGTGTTTGTCGTTTCTGTTTCTGCCAGCAAAAAGAATCCTCCAGAAAAACCAGCGACGGGCAACATTTTGAAATCTACGCCGTTAACCGTAATAGTCAGTCCTGTTTTCCAGTTATTATGGGATGATTTTGATGGAATCTTCATATAACCGGATTCTCCTGTTTGGAAAACAGACGATCCGCAAGTCCGAGTGAACGCAAAGTCGCTACCAACAAGACCGATTTTCCGATCTTCATATGTAAAGAAGCCATAGACATATGGCGTGCTTCCAGATGCTTCAACATCAAGCGGAATCATGGCCGCCGTAGTAGAAAAATTATTATTCGCAGGTGAGAAGGTCGTATTCGTGGTGATTCCAGTAACATAGATCTTGTCTCCAGCATTGCCCGTAAAACGGATACGTCCTACCTTGGGAGTCAAGGAAGCAGAAACCGTGACCATGCCATCATTGTAGTCGAAAGATCCGGCAATATCCTCGTAGATTTCCGTATTGATATTAAGCGTTACCAGATTCTCATTTGCAAAAGTGGTATTTACGAAATAACGGACTTCGCATTTCTGGGATGAGCCTTCTGCTAAATCGCCATCGTAGGAAACTGACCAGCCGTCAGTAGCAGAATAAACTGCTGTGCCAGGGATAATGGCAGTGCCGTTGTAAAAAGCAATGTACACTAGGTCTCCATCGGACCAGGCTTCTGTTCCCTTGGTATTAGCATCCCGAAGAGTCGTGCCTTCATATCCAGCGACAGCGCCCTTAAAAACCATTTTACTGACATGTTTGCCATTCTGCAGACTATCGTCTTCGAGAGGATTGTCCAACATGCTGCATGCTGCGGCAATAACCATGAATGCGGCAATTGCAAAGGTGTGTTTGGTGAAAGAATTCATAGTATTTGATATTTTATTATTATCTGATTTATAATGCCTTATCTTGTTTTATGCTAGTTCCAGTTGCTATCGTTTCCATATCCATTGATACTGAGGTTTCCTCCCGTGTTGGTATTGGAATCCCAGTTGGAATCTCCGTTATAGCCGCCTTTTCCAACATTGGCGTTGCTGTTGCTGTTGGAGTCCCAGTTTGAATCCTTGTTATAGCCGTCCTTATTCAGGTTCGCATTGGAATCACCGTTGGTGTCCCAATTGTAATCTTCCCCATACTTACTGTTGATAATGTTCGCTCCAGAATTCTGGGTTCCATCCCAATTTGTATCCGGGCCATAACCACTCAGATTAATACCATTCGGATCAACAAGGCGGCTGTCAATAATGCCAAGCCGTGCGATTGTAGTCCGTTTGATGGAAAGCACATTGTTGCCGGTAGCCGTTCCGATTAGTTTGTCGTTTGCATTGTAACACGACAATGTAAACCCATTCTGAAGGGTAGAGGGTAGCGTGGCGATAAAGTACAGTCCCGCACCGTTGAGATTGACCTTGATGCTGTTTTCCGGATTTGAGCCGAAGGATGCTGTAGGGATACCTTCAGAATACTGAACACTGACAGCGCCATTGGCGTGGAGCGGTGTATCATCGTTGGAGGAGAAGACGACGTAAGCTATGTCCGTCCTGTTTGTGGAGAAAGTGACGAAACTTACGAGATTGTAGAAATCGAGCGATGTCGCATTAACTTGAGTCGTTCTGGCAACAGCCACATGGCCATCGATAAATGATCCTGCTTGTTCGGCCTTGACAACGTTTGCCAGCGTTATTGCATCTTTAGAATAGCCAGTAATACCAGAAGTACCATAGATGGCAGTCAAATATGTTGCTTGGGCTGCAAGTGTCAGTGTCAAATCAGCTGAAACGGCATCTTGCGCAACTGTATATGAAAGCACTTGTCCGCCATCCTGGCTATAATACCAGACCTGATCTCCCGCTGACCATGAAACATCTCCCTCAGAGGAAACAGCCGTTTTTGTAACAGGAGAGAAGACCGCAAGGTAGGTTCTGACGATCGTACCATCCAAGTCTGACTTTTGCATCATTTCCGAACAACCGAACGGAGCGATCGACAATAGTACAAGAAGAAGCCAGCCTCCTATTTGGAGTGCGGGCTTTACTGAGGTTCGTTTATTCCCAAACATAATCTTCTTGATTATAGCCTTCAAAATTACCGTTCCCGTTGATATTCTCCGGGTTCACGCAAATCACTTTCAGGGGATTCATCCAGTCAAGTTGGTTGCGCGAAATGGTGAAAGCTTTTGTGGTAGACTTCACAAACATTTTTCCCTGCGCATCGACAACCGTTATAGTGAACCCTCCTGCAAAAGTAGTTGGCGGGATCACAAACCAGAAATTGGTGTAATCACTGCTGCTGGTTCCTACCGTAACAGGCGGGTTGCAGATAATAGAAATGGCGTCCTTTGCGGTTTCTTCATCCATGACAATGGAGGGAACTCCACCGAGCGAGATCGTGATAGCCGCTTTGCCCGCAATTTTTTCTCCATTATTACCCTGCAAGGTAATCTGACTAACCGCTACATCATCGCCATATAGCCTAAGGGAGAGATATCCGCCGACATTCTTGAAGGCTAGAAAATTGTCTTCCGTCACGGCTACCATCGTGTTGGCACCGATGCCGAATGAATTCTCCTTGTAATACTGTTCGGCAGGAAGCGTCATTGTCAGAACACCGCTCCTTCTGAGTTTGGTAGCTTTGTTGTAAGGATATACAGCATAGGCATAACTGACATCATCGCCCGTAATGTATCCACTTGCGGGAATCTCTTCGAATCCCCCAGCTGTATCCCCATCATCTCCGGTAAATGCAAACTGGGAGTTGTAAGTGGTAAAGTCGAAGATTGAAATCCGATCATCAGCATTCCACAGGACTTTAAGATTCTCATCCGCGTATACCTTTGTCTCAGGAGAAGAAGTGTTCTCCGTCGAAGCAAAGAATACTGTTTTTTCGTCGGATGGCTTTCCTCGTGAATGGCTGTTTACCTGATCAATCTCCGATGTGCATGATGCTATAAGAAGAAGCATCGCCACAAAAGAAATGAGTCTGTTCATATCGAAATAAACGAGTTTTCGCATTTACCAGTCGTGTCCACCACCTTCTTCGATCGGTTCAAGAACGGATTCGCACAAGATTCCTTGAAGGTGGGAATCAATCACTCTAGTGCGAGGGGATTCATACTCCTGTTTGTTGATATTGGTCGAAATCATGATTGTTGAGTTTTCTTTAATCCTTGTATGTGATAGTCGTTACACTTGAATCATATAGGAGGAAGTTTATAGTTTGTCCTTTTTTTAACTTAAGCTCTAAAAGGGATGGATTATAATTGCAAACCAACCAGGACAATACGGAGTTATTACTTACATCAAGGCTGGTTAATTGATTCTCTTGACAATCCAGGGTTGCTAAAGCCGTGCAACAACTTACATCAAGGCTGGTCAGTTGATTACGATCACAGACTAGTTCTGATAATGCTGTACAATCACTGACATCGAGGCTGGTCAGTTGATTGCCATAACAGTATAGTTTTGATAATGCTGTACAATCGCTGACATCGAAGTTAGTCAGTTGATTCTCTTGACAATACAGGGTTGCTAAAGCCGTACAACCACTTAAATCAATGTTGTTAAGTTTATTATTATAACAATACAATTGTTCCATTGATGTACAACCACTAACATCGAGGCTGTTTAATTGATTCTCATGACATTGCAAACTTGTTAATTGTTTACAATCTCTCGCATGAAGAGAAGTCAGGGTAGTGCTATTATTAAAACTTATTACTTGTAAAACGGTACATCCATTGATAATAATGGATGTCAACGAATTATCATTCATGTATAAGTTAGTCAATGCCGTACAACCACTGACATCTATTTCTGATAGACCGTTGTTATCTATTGTTAAATAAGATAAAGCCGTATAACCACTAACATTTAGACTTGCTAATTGGTTATTATCACACCACAAGCCTGTTAAAGCCGTACAACCACTTAAATTAAGACTGGTCAATAGATTGTTTGAACAACTTAGTTCTGATAATTCTGAACAACCACTGACATCAAGGCTAGTCAGTTGATTATCGTCGCAGACTAGTTCTGTTAAAGCAAGGCATCTTTTAACAATAAGACTAGATAAATTATTGGAATAACACAATAATCGTGTTAACGATATGTAATCACTAAAATCAAGGCTAGTCAATTGGTTTCTTGTACAACCCAGTTCGATTAATCCTTTACAATTACTGACATCAAGACTGGCCAATTGATTATCATCACAGCTCAGCGCTAATAATTTTGTACAGCCACTGACGTTGAGGTTGGTCAGTTGATTATTTGCACAGTTTAGTACAGTTAAATTCGTGCATCTACTGACATCAAGTATGCTCAATTGATTGTAACTGCAAGACAATTCCACAAGATTTTGAAAATACTCTATCCCCTCGAGAGAATAGTAATTGTTATAATCGCAATGGATGTCGGTGAT
>JAEEGH010001461.1_pt1 | contig 68390 bp, 37 predicted proteins | sample 9134181 | NCBI WGS metagenome assembly JAEEGH01 (sample SAMN16246544, study PRJNA631951) | gut metagenome | biome: gut microbiome; feature: rumen; material: DP-attached | host: Bos | place: Iran: Karaj | collected 2018-10
CGGTCGGTCTATCCGCTTGTGTCGTATTTCGTTGTTTCGTTTACAATCTCCCAGCATACAAATGCTCGACGGGAAAAATCAGATCCCAGTTCTTGCCCCACACGATGTTGCCGTTTTCAATGGTGAAGCGGCTGAACTTGCGTGGGTCGAGATACTTGTTGTACTGCGGATGGGGGTGGCGGCGGATGAAGTCGCCGATGTCCACCGTCCGCACAGTGTTGTCGCTGAATGTCAGGCTGACGGTCAGGTTGCCCCTGTTCTCTGCCTTAGTAATGAAAAGTCTCTCCATGTCTGTTCCTCCTTATAGTTTCTTTTTGATGTTCGTACTGCGGACGCTCTGTTTCAGGACGAAGAACTTCACCCACTTGTCGATGATGTTCTTGTGGTACTTGCGGATGAAAGCCTCTGCCGTGCGCTTGTCCTTCTCTGGCAGCGGCTCGGCTCCGTGCTTCTCGCGCACACGTATCTCAACCAGCTCGCCGTTCATCATGATGAGGTCGAAGATGCTCTCCTTCCCTCCATGCAACACGTGGACGTGTATAGGCTCGTGTTCGTTTGAATAGAAATAGAAAATGAAACCGAAATATTCGAATATCTTGGGCATGATCTTCCTGTTTTTAATCGTTTTGACGGTGCAAATATAAGCATTTTTTTTCAATTATTGTCCGCTTTCCTCGTTAAAGATGCAAAAAGCTGGCGAAGATACGCCAATTTGCCATCTTCGCCCATGGTATTCCTCCTACTAAATCGATTCAATTATTCTAAGATTCGCTTCTCTCCGTCGACGATATAGATGCCCTTACGTGGTTCTGTCACCTTCTGGCCATTGAGCGAATAGAGCCCTTTGTTACTGACTTTTTCGGATTTCACAGTACGGACGGCTGCCGTTTGCTGATATGCCGTGATGCCATCGAGCCATGAGCGGATAGCCGTGCGGTCGTAGGAGGAATAGGTGACATCGAGACCTTTCAGGATGACACTCCCGGGGGCCAGCTTGGCAATGGCGCTGATGGTCTGTCCAAAGCGTCCGCCGCCCATCGAACAGAAGGGCACGATGGTCTTGCCGCTGAAATCGTCGTGCATGAGGAAGGAACGGACAGGGGCGGGAATAGATGCCCACCAATTGCAATAACCCAGCAGGATGACATCGTAGTCGGCCAGGTTCGGCACATAGGCTTTCAGCTCCGGCACGGCCTGGTTGCGATACTCGGTAAGTGCTTCGGCATAGAGTCCCTGCGAGTTGTAGGTAGCGGAATAAGGTGTCGATCTTTCAATGCGGACGATGTCGTAGCCCGACATTTCGTGGATGATCTTTGCGAGGCCGTCGGTGTTGCCCGTCTGCGAGAAATAGGCTATGAGCGCCTTGCCGCCAGGATTTTTGGCCTTTGCTGCGCTGACGCTCTTCACTTCGCCTGAAGCAGTTGTGGCACTACGAACCACACGGAAGCCTGTGGCATAGAGCGGCACGTCGGCAGGGAAGGCACTACGATAGGCAGAACGGATGTGCTTGGGGAAGTCGTTCCATCCGCCGCCGCGGACCACCTTGTAGCGTCCTTCCTCGGGATGAGTGCCGTAGGCTGCGTACCAGTCCCAGGTCCATTCTGCCACGTTGCCGTGCATGTTGCGCAGGCCGTAGGCATTGGCAGGATATTGAGTCACTTCCACCGTATGCTGCAAGTAGCCGTTCACCCAATGTCCGCTGGCATCGTTGTTATAGCCGTAGGCATTGTAGCAGTTGGCCTCAGAGTCGTGTACGTAGTCGCCGAAGTGAAAGGGCGTCTGTTTCCCGCCGCGTGCTGCATATTCCCATTCTGCCTCAGTTGGCAGACGGTAGCCGTTGGCATTGAGGTGCCAGGTGACGGTGGTGCCGCTGACGGTGTAGCATGGCGTCAACCCCTCCCGCTGGCTCAGCGCATTGCAGTAGGCGACAGCATCATACCATGTCACATTCTCAACGGGCAGAGCGTTGCCTTTACGCTCACTCGGGTTCTTGCCCATCACACGCTCATATTCCTGCTGCGTCACCTCTGTACGCGACATCATGAAGTCGGCCACAGTCACTTCATGGAGTGTCTCGTCAGCATCACGCTCCGGCTCCGTAGCCGGGCTACCCATCTGGAACGTACCGCCTTTTATTTGTACCATTCCTTCATCCTGTGCCCCCGCTGTGCAAGCCGACAAAGCCATCATTGCAACCGTCATTACTAACTGTCTCATCATTTTATAAGCTTCTTGCCGTTTTTGACATAAATACCCTTTGAGGACTCCCCTACCACCAGCCTACCGCCCAAGTCGTAGATGCGGGTGGGTGCTGTTGCTGCTGTGGTCTTGGATTCGCTGATACCGGTAACCGTATGATAGTTGATGGCGGTGAGCCAGTTACGGATCAATGTTGCCCGGTTTGAGTGATTGGAATGGTTGATCCATAGATTCTCGCTGAAGTAATTACCGTCGGGTACAAGCCTCTTGCAGTCGTTGACCACGCCGCTGATGCCGCTGCTGGCACTCGACACTATCAACCCGACATTCATGCCGGCCATCCGTGAACCATTGTTGAACAGGTAGGTCTGCATGTTGGCCGCCATTTGGCTCCACCACAGCGGTGTAACGATGATGATGGTCTGATAGTCACCCACCGATGTCGTTACGGGGTCGATGACAGGATAGCTGCCGGCATTGTTGGGATTTGCTTTGATGGCATTGAGTAACTGAGTACCAAGAGCATAGCCATTTGCCTCGTACTTCAGACCTTTCTCGGCTGGCTGAATCTCCAGCACGTCGGCCTGAATCTGGCTGGTCAGCGTGGTCACAATCTCACGGCAATAATTCGTGTAGCTGTAGTACACCACAAGCGTTTTTGCCGTTGCACTTGTGCACAGCAATGTAAGCATGGCACAAACGAGAAATAGCAGTTTCTTCATAGCTATTGTCAATTCTCAATTATTCCATACTGTGTTCCCAACCGCCACGGGTATCAACGCCAGTGGCGTCGGCAAGTGCTTCGAGTCTGGAGACCTCCTCGGCAGTCAGTTGGATCTTGGCGGCTTCGGCAGCCTCGACGACGTGATGCACCTTCGTGGCTCCGATGATGGGCAGCGTTCCCTTGGCAATGGCCCACGCGATGCCGATCTGAGAGCACGAGGCACCATATCTCTGCCCGATGGCGGTCATTTCGTTGGTCAGCGCCTCCAGCTGCGACAGCACAGGATTGTACTTCTTACCGCGGTCGCTCTCGGCAGGCAGCGGGTTCTCCTTATTATATTTGCCAGAGAGAGCACCCTGCTCCAGCACCATGTACGCCCAGAACTCAATGCCGTTCTCCTTGCAATAATCCAACACGCCGCCCTTCTCCGACGAACGGTAGAGCAGCGAGAAGTGGTTCTGCACAGCACTTACCTTGAAGCCTGCCTCACCGAGGATTTCGTTGGCACGCTGAATCTCCTTGATATTGTGGTTAGACACACCCACACGCTTCACCTTTCCCGACTGCAACAGGGGAATCAGTCCTGGTGTCCAGCGCTCCACGTCCATAGGGTTGTGAATCCAGTAGATATCGATATAGTCGCAGCCCATTCGCTCGATAGATGCATCGCACATCTTCTCGACGCTGTTCTCATATACTTCGGCAAGCTGTGGGGTAAACTTGGTCGACACCTCCACACTTTCACGCTGCCCGCCTGCTACAAATGTTCCAAGAATCTTCTCCGACTCGCCCATGCCATAGACGGTAGCCGTGTCCCAGAGGTTCAACCCGGCTTTCATAGCTGCGTCAAACACCGGCTTCAGGTTCTCCACGTCTGTCTTACTTCCAAATACGGCGTCTCCACCGAATGCTCCTGCGCCCCAGGCCCAGGTACCTAATGCAATCTTACTCATACCTTCTTACTGTTTTTTTTTGATTTGATGGTGCAAAGCTCGTGCTAGCCGTAGGCAATGGAACTTGTTCCAATTGCTGAGGCGCCGCCAAGTTTCGCGGTTGAATGTTAATTCGACTGCAAAGGTACGGAGAATCCGTCATACATAGCCTAACCGTTTTACTGATAAATCAACCCATTTTACAGATTCAGCAGTTTTCCCGCTTTTATGCACTGAATGCAGATGGGGCACCTCGTCGGGATGCATGGCGGCGGTCGATGTGCCGGGTGTACACGCCCCCCGGTTCTTGGCAAGCCAAGCGAACTAGTTCGAGTCCTGAGAGGAGACACCATCAGCATCTTATGCCCAAGAGCTGAGAGGAGATGCCATCAGCCTGTCCCTTCGTTTAGGCAAAGTCAATTCTCCTAAAAGATGTTGCAAAATGAGTCCATTCTGATCAATTACGGAGAATTTTTCGTAACTTTGTGCCATGTTTTAACAAAAGCTGTATCTCGTCACGACCCGACCAGTCATGCAAACATATTCTTGGACGAGTCAGGCGGCTGTCCGACCTTTGGTCGATTGCAAGGCAAGAAAGCCGGGCGGGCGTTACTACGAGAATTGAGGAGTATTTGGATTTATGGGAAACATCAGGATTGAGAGTAAGCGGGAGCTGTCGAAAGCCAGTTCTCAGACTGCCGGGCATGAACATGCTCCGGGCAACGTCAAGATAATAAGAGGTGTGTTCGACACCAAGCTGGAGCTGGAACATGCCAGCGTAGCAGCAGGATTCCCCAGTCCCGCTGACGACTATCGGCATGAGACGCTGGACTTCAACCGTGACTACATCCGTCATCCGGAAGCATCGTTCTATGGCGACGTGGAGGGTGACTCGATGAGAGACGCAGGACTGCTGGACGGCGACCGCGTGATTATCGACAGGGCGGTGGAACCACACCACGGCTCAATCGTCGTAGCCTGGTGGGATGGTGGCTTCACGATGAAGTTCCTCGACCTGACGCACCGGAAGAACGGATACATCGAGCTGCGTCCTGCCAACCCCGACTACCCCGTCTTCAAGGTCAACGACCCTGAGAACTTCCAGATATGGGGAACGGTGATTCACCTGATAAGGACTTTTGAGAAAGTATAAACGATGTATGGTATAGCCGATTTGGACAACTGCTACTGCTCATGTGAAAAGGTTTTCCGTCCTGACCTGGAGGGAATGCCGATTGTCGTGCTGTCGAACAACGACGGCTGCGTAGTGGCGCGAAGCAACGAGGCCAAGAAGATGGGCATCAAAGACGGTACGCCGTACTTCCAGCTGGTTCAGCAGCTGGGCATTCGCCCTGACGCGAATCGGCAAGGCTCTAACGAGTTTGACTTCACGCTCGCCGTCCCATCGGTCCCGTATCGGAAAATCGCCGTATTCTCCTCGAACTACGAGCTCTACGGAGAGCTGACAGGACGTGTGGTGAGCATCATCCGCCAGGAGACGCCTGCCTACTTCCGCTACTCGATTGACGAGTGCTTCATGTATCTTGACGGCATAGCACTTGACAAGTTACAGCAATGGGGCGAGAACCTGCACAGGCGGGTGAAGCGCGAGGTAGGCCTGCCCATCAGCATCGGACTGGCCCCCAACAAGACATTGGCCAAGATTGCCTCGAAGCTGGCAAAGAAATATGCGGCCTATAGACATTGCTGCATAATCGATACTGACTACAAGCGGGAGAAAGCCCTCGAATGGTGTCCTATCGAAGATGTCTGGGGCATCGGCAGACGCTATGCTGCCAGGCTGCAGGCACTCGGCTGCAAGACGGCTCTCGACTTTGCCAGGCACAATAAGGACTGGGTACGACTGACGTTCAACAACATCAACATCGTACGCACCTGGCAGGAACTGAACGGCGAGGATGCCGTGCCTAATGAGATGATGGTGAGCACCAATCATCAGCTTGCTAAGAAGAAATCAATCTGCACCAGCCGTTCGTTCAACGGAATGGTAAGCGACAAGGAGACCCTGCGCACCCACGTTGCCAACTATGCCGCACGTTGCGCCGAGAAACTGAGGGCGCAGCAGACCGTGGCCTCCATCGTTGGCGTGTTCGTCAACACCAATGCCTTCCGTGAAGACCTGGCACAATACTGGAACTTCCAGGAGACCCGGTTGCTCACTCCAACCAGTTCTACCATTCCCATTGTCCAAGCTGCCCACGATGTACTTGACCGCATCTTCATTCAAGGCTACCAGTACAAGAAAGCAGGAGTCATTGTGATGGGGATTGCTCCGGACTCACCCATCCAGCAGAACTTGTTCGACCTCAATGCCGAACAGATCCAGAAGATGCGCCGCCTCGACGAGGCGATAGACCGCATCAACCGCATCCACGGTTCAGAGACCATCGTCATCGGTGCCCAGCAGTATACCCGGAAGAGCAATCAAACAGCGACTGAGCAAGAGCAGAGCCAGGATTGCCTGGGCTCTGACGAGCGCAAGCAGGCTCGCCCCAAGGTCTGGGCAGAAGTCTTTGCCAATGCCATCAAGCACGATTTCCGCAGTCCCAATCCAACCACCCGCTGGGCAGACGTGATAAAACTAAAATGACTCATCTTAAGCATGTGGCCATTTTTTTCAGGACGGTTTATTGGCCGTTCAAGCGGAAATGAGTACCTTTGCAGCCGATAAGCTAACAATGATATGAAACCCTACAAGTTTGAACCTTATCTGAAAACCACCCTCTGGGGAGGCTATCAGATTGCACCCTTCAAGGGCATTTTCACCGCCCAGCCCAATATCGGCGAGAGCTGGGAGATAAGCGGCGTGCCGGGACACGAGAGCCGTGCCATAGAGCGTGGACTCATTGACGATGTCGACGTGGGGCTCACTCTGACAGAGCTCATCGACAAATACAAGGGCCTGCTCGTCGGCCAGAAGGTCTACAAGAAGTACGGCAACCAGTTCCCCCTGCTGGTCAAGTTCATCGACTCGCGCCAAGACCTCAGCGTACAGGTGCACCCCGACGACAAACTGGCCATGGAGCGTCACGGCTGCCAGGGGAAGACGGAGATGTGGTATGTCATCAAGAGCGACATAGGATCGAAGATCTATGCCGGTCTGAAGGAGAACATCAGCCCCGAAGACTACGAGCGCCTGGCTACTGCCGAACCCGAGAACGGCCACTCGCCCATGCAAGACGTAATTGCCACACACGAGGCCCACGACGGCGACCTCTTCTTCCTGCCTGCAGGACGGCTGCACGCCATCGGCGCCGGCAATTTCCTGGCAGAAATCCAGGAGACGAGCGACATCACCTACCGCGTATATGACTTTGGGCGCAAGGATGCCCACGGCAAGCCCCGTGAACTGCATATCGAGCAGGCCAAGGATGCCATTGACTATCGCGTGTGGCCCGAATACCGCAGCTCGTACGACTCGACCAAGCCTATTTCCCAACTCATCAACTGCCCGCACTTTGTCGTACACCGCGTGGTGGTACAGGTGGCTCAGCAGGTTGACTTCCGCTGTGACTCTTTCGTCGTGGTGATGTGCCTGTGGGGCGAGGCCAACATCAACGGCATCAGCATACGCCAAGGAGAGACCATACTCGTGCCGGCGTGCGAGAATGTGCTCTACATCTTCGGCAACGCCTCCTTCCTCACGGCAACCATCGGATGAAAAAACTGGCTGACTCGGTATGCCGACACATCGGCAATGGAAATCCTATAGCCAGAGGCCTTCGTAAGCAGATTCCTGTAGGCCGCATACACCTATTTAGAAAAAATAACCGCCGAGACATCCGCAAGAGATGCCTCGGCGTTTCAATATCCAAGTAATTCTTTCATACTACAACGACGAGCCGACTCGGAATCCCAAGGCGGCTCGTCGTTATTAGTGATAATCCCTTATTTATAGGGGAGATAGCAATTCTGAGTGGTGATGCCGGGAGCATTGTTCTGCAACATGCGGCTGAGCCATGTATCACCGAAGTTTCCGCCATAGGTGCCGGCACGGTTCTTATGGAGTGCCAGGCGACGCAGGTCGGAGAAGCGGGTACCTTCGAAAGCAAACTCCATAGCGTACTCGTCGCAGAGCAGGTCTTCCATTGCATTGATATAGTCGGCCTTGGTATAGTTCGTGAGATTGAGGTTGAACTTCTGGCTGATGTCGGCAATCTTGGCATTGAGGACGGTACTGTAGCGATAGGACGAATAGAGGTCCTCGACGGCGCCTGCCCCATGGAAGTGAATACCGCAAAAAGCCCTGACAGCACCGTTACGGAAGATGTCGGAATTCTCTTGAGCCAGGAACGGAATCCGTGTGGTGAGCAGCTCGTAGGATTCTGGCGTGAGGTAATACTTGTCGTCAATGTGCGACTGGGTCATGTCGAGCACCTTGTTGCCGCTGGCATCGAGAGAGTCGTTACCGAACTGGTCCTTGTAGTAGACCTCCAAATAGCGGTAGTTGGGCAACTCTGAGTGCAGACCGTTCTTCAGCACGGCAAAGGCAGCATCAGGATAGCCCATACGATTGATCGCCTCGGCCAGATGGAGCCAGACAGTCGTATTACGATAGAGATAGATGTAGGCTGTAGAGGGCTTGAGGGTATAGACGTAAGCAGAGTCGGCACCGACACCCTGTGTAATGATCGAGGCACGTGCATCGCCGAGGGGTTGGTTCTTGACAATCCAGTTGAAGGGAGACACCTTGACCTGCTCAGTATAGTAATAGTACTGGGCACGACGTGCAGAGTCAACGTAGGTCTGTGACGGTACAATCTGAATATCCTCGGTCTTGGGACAGCTGAACACCTCGCCAGTCTCAACTTCAACGGCACTATTTGACTGGGTGCCATAGTAGTTATAGCCGAACGAAGCAGGGATGTCGGTGGTCTTTCCCATGGTGTAGTTGACTGCCATAGGGATATAAGAGATGACATCGCCGGAGGAAGCCCCGTGGGTGAACGCATTCTCCCAAACGGGCATGCCGCTATAGAGCGTGTTGTTCTTTGCGCTGTTATAGTCGGCAGGCCACTCGATGAAGTTCTTGAACACTGGACTGAACTCGCTATAGAAGGTACTCATGAAGTCATTGTAGTTGACGGAGATGTTGCTGATGCTATTGAATCCCTCATAGCGCAGGTACTGATAGTAACACATGGCCGCTTTCTCATACTCTCCGAGCTCCAGATAGATATCACCCAGCACCACATTGAGCGGTATGAAGCATTTGCTGGGACGGATAAACTTCTCGATGTTCTGGCCCCGATCGTTCTTCCAGTTGAGCATACCGATGGAGCGCGATGTCTGGTTGAAGGTGGGCACGGAGAGCTGGTCCTCGCTGTAGCGTGCCTTAAGGCTTTCCAACATTTGGGCCTCGCCCTGCAGGATGGTCTCATAGCCAGTCATGGAGGTGTTGGCATTAATCTGGCTGATGGTGGTAACAGGCTCTGTGATGTAGGGCACAGCACCATACTGTCGTGCCAGCTGCAGATAGGTCCATGCACGGAAGGAGGCAACGGCAGCATACTCATTGCACACTACATTGCGTGCACCGGTGGCCAGGGTGGTGTCGCGGTGTACCAGGTAGTAGTTGCAGTTGTTGATGACTTTATAATAAAGGTACACGCTGTCGTACTTGTTGGTGGCATCAGCGGTGAACGATGCCAGGTTGCGCAGGTGGGTAGTGGCCTTGTCGGTGGGACGCACCAGGTCGCCGCGCATCTCGTTCTGATAGTAATACTGGTCGGCCAGCTGCTGCAAAGCCTGCATGATGCCATAGGCATAGAAGACGGAGTCGGTCTTCTGGTCGAGTGCCGGGTCGAACACCTGACGGTTACTGTCGGTCTCGAGCATGTCAGAGCAACTGATGGCTGCGGCAGCACCGCAGAATACTAAGCAAGCGACAAGATAATTCTTGATATTCTTGGTAATCATATCTTTCTTTTTTTACTTATTCACTTTTTCACCTTTTCATTACAGGTTAATCTTCACGCCCATAGAGAATACGCGTCCCTGAACGATGTTTCCACAGTCAATGCCCTGATAGAACTGGTTGTTGCTGATGGAGAACTCTGGATCGCTACCCGTATACTTGGTAAGGGTCAGGAGGTTGCGTCCCTCAGCCCACACGGAGACGCCCTGTAGCCATGACTGCCAGGAGTCGGGTATGGGAATCTGATAGGAGAGCATGGCGCTCTTCATGCGCAGGTAGGAGCCGTCTTCTATCCATCGGTCGGAGAAGCGGTTGTTGCCCATTGGATCACCATAGCTGACACGCGGCAGGTCGGTCTGCTGTCCTTCGTATCGCCAGTGTCCGATCTCGGCCACCTGCTGGTTGTAAAGGGTTGCGCCGCTGTTGAGGATAGACCGCTGGTAGTTGTAGACATCGTTACCCAACGAGTAGTTGAAGTTCACGCCTAAGGCGAAACGCTTCCAATTGACGTTCAGGAAGATGTTGCCGTAGAAGTCGGGGTTGGGGTCGCCGATGACGACCTTGTCGGCCTCGCTGATCTGCTTGTCGTTGTTGATGTCCTCGAACATGACGTCGCCTGCAGCGAAATACTTCTTGGCACCCGTCTCGTCGACGATATACTGTCCTGCGGACTTGGCCTGCTCGGTGGTGGAATAGACACCATTGGTCTTGTAGCCGTAGAACACGCCGACGGGGTTACCCACAGAGGTGAGGATATTGTCAACACCATAAATGGATGAGGTAAAGTTTCCATTGGCCAGGGCCTTGACCTCGTTCTTATAGTGGCCTGCGGTTGCTCCTACCTCCACTTGCCAGTCGCGCGAGACGATGGGCTTGCCGTTGAGCCCTACCTCAAAACCGGTGTTTTTCACCTCGCCGTCATTGGTCCAGTAGTTGTTGATACCGCCGATGGGATTGTCGAAGGTCTTAAGCGCAAGCAGGTCCTTGGTGTTGTGGATGAAGTAGTTGAAGGAAGCGCCCAACCGGTTGTTAAGGAAATTACCCTGAAGACCGATGTTAATCTTGGACGTGGTCTCCCACTTGATTTCCTCGTTACCCACATTGGTGAGCTGCATACCAATCTCAGTATAGTTATAGCGAACGGTGTTGAACGAGGTGCGTGCAGCATAGTTGCTGATGCCATCGTTACCACTCATGTCGAAGCCCACGTTCAGCCGCAGGTAGTTGACCATGCCAGACTTGGGGAACCAGTTCTCATTGGTGAGTACCCACCCCAACTGCACGCTGGGGAAGATGGCCCACTTCACGCCAGCAAACTTCACGCCGCCATTGGCGTTGCTGCCGAAGCGGCTATTGGACTCGGCGAGCAACGACACCGTAGCGAAGTACTTATTCATATAGTTATAGTCGCCCGATACATACCATTGCAGGTTCTTCCATACATCATCGGCACCCTTGACGGTAGAATAGACGTCGTTACCGGTGGCGAGCTTGGGGTTCTTATCGTCCTCGAGCTTGGTGGAATACTGCGTGGAGAGGTCGCTATTGTCGTAAGAGAAGTAATTGTAGCGGAAGCCGCCCATTGCAGCGATGTCGTGAGGACCTATCTTCTTGGCCCAGTCCAGATGGGTATTGCTGAGCACATTGGTCTCCTTGGAGAAGATGGATGCCGTCTTGGAATAGACGGTACCGAGGTTCTCAATGGCGAATGAAGGCAGTCCGAGGTTGGGACGGTAGTAAGCCTGGGAGTTGCGGTTCAGATAGTAGCTGAAATGTGATGTCAGCTTCAACTCCGGAGTGAACTCGTAGGTAGGCGTGAGCGACACGTTGAAGAAAGTGTTCTCGTTGCGGTTCTTACGTTCACCCGATCCATTGTCCATCAGCGCCAGGGGATTGGCCAGCGAATAGTTGCCGTCGTTCAAGGTGCTGTAGAGATCATCGGCATCGGAGAGCAGCGAGGTGAACGCATTGATATTCTTGTTGTACTGATAGGGATTGAGCACAGGGCTCTTGATCAGCGCAAGGAATGCCGGCGAGGTGATGGTGCCTGCGTTGAGGTCGGCAGGTACGCCCTCGTCGAAGAGGTTAGTATTCGTACGCGAGAACGACATATCGAACTTCGTGTAGAAGTTCCAAAGCAGCTTGATATCTGTATTGAAACGCACGTTGATACGGTCGAAGCTGGTAGAACGGACGTTCTTCATAGTCTGGATGTAGGCCACGGAGAGGTTATACATACCGATGTCGTCACCACCTTGCACGTTAATGCTGTAGTTGTGGGTCAATGCCGTGCGATACACGTAGTCGCTCCAGTTGGTGTCGTTATGATAGGTATTGTAATAGTAGCCGTCCTTTGCATCGTTCAGGAAATTGAACTGCAGGGCGTTGAACGAAGAACCTAACCGCTGCTGCACCTCGGGAATGGTTCCCAGCTGCTCAACGGCGTAGTTACGGTACTGGGCAGCATTCATCATCGTGGGATAGTTGGGCGTAAACGTCCAGCCCACCCCGAGCTTGGCATCGATGCGTGTCGCCATAGAGTGACCGCGTTTGGTCTCGATGAGAATGACGCCATTGGCACCACGTGCACCGTAGAGTGCAGTGGCATTCTTGAGCACCGTCACTTTATAGATATCCTCAGGTGTGATGGAAGACAGCATATTGAAAATGTCACCCTGATGCAGCGACAAGCGGCTCTGCTGCATGTCGAGTTCCACGCCATCGAGGATGATGAGGGGCTGGGCATTGGCATTGATAGAGCTGATACCGCGGATAAACATAGCGGCTCCCTGCTCGAGGTTGCCAGAATGCATGTTCATGCGGATGTCACCACCGAGTTTCTCAGTCATCTCCTCATCGATAGACAATCCACCGCCGGTTGAAACAAAACTGTTGGTAGCCGTTATCGGTGTAGCATCCTCATACATCGTGGCGAAGGCATCGCAGAGCATGCGGATCTGAACGTTCTGGCGCTCATCGCCGGCGATGATGGCCACCTGCTGTGACAGATAGTTGGGAGACTGCACATAGAGAGAGGTGGCAAAGGCGGGCACTCTCATGGTGAACTTGCCATCTTCGCCAGTCATGGAAGCATAGCGTTTGTCGTTGAGTACCTGGAGGCGCACACCGGCCAGTGGCTGCTTGCTGGCTTCGTCGATGACAACACCTTGTATGGTGATGAGCGGATTGGTATCGGCGACCTGTTCGCGCTTAGGTGCCTTGATGGCAGAGCTTTCTTCTTCGTCGTCGATGTCATCCTGGGCGAAAGCCACTGTGCTTACTGTCATGACAATGGCACAGAGCGAGAGTCTGAGACTCTGACGCTGTAGGAAGTGATATATCATACTTTTCATAGTCATCATTATTCTTTATTAGCCCAATAGTCGTTATATTCCTTTGGGATGAGGTAGACACCTGCCACTCGCATCTGCTGGTCGTATTTCTTACGGTTGGCGGACGAAGTATAGGTCTTGGTGTGCATCATCATCAGGCTGGGATAGGCATCCAATCCGTAGTAACAGGCAGGGAAGGTGAACTCGCCGAGGTCGAGGACATTGACTCTGCCAGGATCACCGACATAGGTCACGGTAGCGGTACTTTCACCATTATCGGTCGTGATTTCCTGCGAGGACTTGGCGCCATTGGGCAGCACGGTGTACTGCTGTTTGTTGGCAGCATCGGTCCAGCTGAGGTAGAAACGTAGGTAATAGGGTTTCACGTCGGCATCGTGTTTCTCAACTTGTGCGGGAACCGTTACCACATAGATATGATAGGTAGTGGAACGCACATTCTCAAGCGGGAAGCAGAACTCGGGTTTACCCGTCGTACCATCGATATCGGTACTGTCTACAGCCACATAAGAGAAGAAACGCGACTTTGAGGGTAACACGTACTGACGTAACATCCTCGGTATCTTGCTGAAGAGACTGTCACGCCCCACAAGATTTTCATAAGGAATATTGTGGGTTGTCAGTTTGTTAACTTTCAGCGTGGTCTGTGTCTCTCTTCCATCCACGTACTTAACGGGTCTGGTCACAACAATAGTCGGGTTATACGTCTGCCAAGGGCGGAAGGTGAGCGAGTCGATGATACGGGTGATACCATTACTCATTTCGTTGGTGGCAACGGTATGAATGAGGACATTCTGTATATCGGTCAGGAAACGCCCGCTAGTGCTATAGGCCGAGTCAGACCTATAGGTACCATAATCGCCGAAAAGCGGCAGATTGCCCTGATGCCAATTAGAGAAGACGAGGTTCTGTACGATGTTTCGGCAGGCCAGGGAGTCCTGCAGTTCATCAGATGCCTCGGCAGCCTTGTCAGCCTTCGCCGTTGTGGCATTGGTAGAAGAGGCAACCGTGGTCTTCTTCAGCAGATCCATATAATCCATCTTCGGGATGTAATTGTAGCAGGGGCTGATCCTGGCGTAGGCATCGTTCCAAGCCTTGTCGTTGGGCACCAGCATTGCATAGGTGCTGTCCTCGTCCTCGAGGTCGGCTCGCATGATACTGCGTATGACGTTGTTGCGCTTCTTCAGCACGGAGTCGAGATAGGTCTGCTTGCCGTCAACGAGGGGACCGATAACCGATGCGTTAACGTCGAGGTAGAACTCATCGTAACGCTGGATATAATTCTTGAGTGAGTCACACCCCTTGAGGTTGTCGATATTCTCGTAAAGGTTGTAATAGAACTCCGACAGACCATTGATTTTGTGCATCACACCGTTGGTGGCAGGCAGGTTGACAGTATCATAAGTGAAACCGTCGAAAGAAGCCTGATTGAAAGGATGGTGCTTGGCATTGAGGGTGATGATGGTTGCATCGTCGAGTGCAGAAGACACGGGGTAGTTATACTCCGTGACATGCTGCTGCATGAACTGCTTGACGATGGTGGCGCTATCGCTTGCCTTGAGGCGGTTGTATTCGCTATCATCAAAGGCAGCGTCAACCGGAGCCCATACCGTATAGAAACGCGGACTGTTGAGGGCTTCGGAGAACTTACTCTGACTGGCAAGGGCAGCAAACTTCGTGAGCTGCGGGTCGTTGGATATATTCTCCCACAACGTCTTGTTGGCAGCGGGCAGAGCATCTTCCGGGACCGAGTTGTAGTCATCGTAATCAGTACACGATGCGGCAGCAAGCAACGTGGCTGCCAGCATCGTGATTCCTATATATCTATTCTTCTTCATTATCAATTGTCAATTATGAATTATGAACTTTGAACTATGAACTATGAACTATTTAGTACCAGTCTTCAGTCAGAGTCTGGCTGTTGACAATGTCAAGGGGTACCAGTTCCACAAAGTCGAACGACCATCCGAGGTTGGCATCGTTCACCAGGTTCTTGATACGCAGCCAGTAGTCCTTGCCTTGCTCAAACCGTTGGGTGGTGATGATGCGGCGCAGCATCATCGTACCATAACCCGTTTCCGTACGACAGTTGTTGGAGCCGATAATCTGGCTTGCCGCCGAATAGATATCTCCCTCGGAATAGGTCAGCGGGTCGGTAATAGTATTATAGGTACCACGCGAGAAGGATGCCGGGGCACGCATGTAGCCGCGCACATGCATGCGCTGGTCTACCTCCACGCCACAGTCGGAAGTCTCGTCATCGGCGCGGTTGACTACGTCTTCGTAACCGATGGTTGCATCCTGATAGGGATTGGCACAAGCATCAAAGGGAATGCCGATGGCCACCATATCTGACTGCTTAGAAGAATTGCCGAGATAGAACTGCATCAGACCGCCTCTTCCCATAGGAGGATAGATGATACGCAACTCATACTCGCCAGTAGGAACATGAGGAAGCTTGACAGCAAAATCGTAGACATCCCAGCCCTGGAACTGGTCGGAGTTATGGGCTCGCCAAGCTCCCATGACATTGAAGCGGAGGAGTGTGCCGGGATTGTAGCATACGATGTTGTCGAAGTAGTTGTTCTGGAAAGCCACACGGTTGCCGTCACCGCCACCGTTGAGGGTACTTACCTCAGCGGGTGTAGCACCACGCAGGCCATTATTGATCAGCTCATAGAGGAAAGTGGATGAGTCAAAACGCAGACGCTCATGGAGTGCGTCCTTAGCGTTCTGGTCGTACTTCAGGATTCCCTTGATGCGGTGGATATAGCCGTTCAGGGTTTCCACGCTACTGTTACGGTCGACGGACACGCCTCTGAACACAAGGGTATGGTCACCATCGTTGGGCATTCCGAAGAGTCCGAGTTTCTTAGTCAGCGTATTGTTGGTGAGATAACGGTTCAGCCACAGGTCCTTGGTGGTCTTAGGATTGGTCTCCCACACCTTCAGAAGGGTATTAGGCAGCATAGTCTCGAAGTATTCCTGCGGCTCGTAACCGAAGCAGAAGTTCCAGGAGGCATCGGTCTGTTTGTTCTTCTCATAGACGATACGGTCGATGGGCATACCAGCACGGAGGATGTGATAAGCCACAAACATATTCACCACATTGAACGGATTGGTATAGTCATCGCCGGTGCTGATGGTAATACCCCTTTCATTAATGTAGTCATACCACGCGCCGCAATTGCCGTACCACTCCACACACTTCTGCTTCAGGTCGTTAAAATTGTTGATGCCAGCAGCACGGAACACATCATCGGTCTCGGCAAAGACTGTCCACTTGACCATACACTCCTTTGGATAATAGAGTGAGTTTCCGTCACGGTCATTGTGGTTAGTCCCCAAGTCATAGGTCATTGCGGTTCCGTCAGGATTGCGCTTAGCCTCGATGGTAAGTGTGTCGGTATATCCCGTAGCCTCCAAAGCGGCATAGAAGATGCTGAGGTCTTTCTCGCCCTCCACACGTAACTGGTCATCGGTAGTGCGGTCGGAACGCGGGATGACGTTAGAGCACACATGGAGGATTCCGTTGATGGCCTCGATATCACCGTCTATGATGGCAGAGAGGTCATTGAGACTGGTCAGTCCTACGAATTCCTCCTTATAGGCATTCACTCCGAATGTGCCGACGCGGATGCTGCGTCCCGTCTTCATGGTGGTCCAAGTGGTGGCTGTACCATCGAGGTCCACCTGCATGTGCTCCTCACCGGAGAGGTGGAAACGTGCGATATCGTCACAGAGTGAGTCGGACATCAGGTTCACCTTTGCCAACACGTCGAGATTGTTCCAATTGGCGTCCTCGGTGATGCCGTTGTGCTTCAGTTTTGCCTTGGAGATGAGGTAGGACTCATCGTTGTAAAGACTGTCGAGATAGGAGTTCACACCTTCGTTCAGCGGTGCGAAACAAGTATATTCGCCATAGGTTCCCATATATTTATCGAACCCGCCCTTCTCCAGTATCCGATAGAAGGCGGTCAAATCGCTCCTGTCGCGCAGCAGCTCAGCAATGGTTTTCTGGTCGGAGGAGAAAAGATTTGAGCCATCTGGTTCCTCGTTGCAGCTGGAAAAGAGGAAGGATGAAAGTGGAAGGAGGAAGGAGAATAGTCCTATCATCGCTGTCTTCACCCAATTCTTATTGTTTATCTTGGTAATCATAATTCTCAATTTTCAATTATCAATTATCAACTATTAATACTTCGAGGAGGATTTGTATACAGGATTCTGCACAAGACTGGTGTTAAGTTCCACCTCGTCCTGGTTGATAGGCATATAGAGATAACGCTCATCACGTATCTTTGCCTTCATGGCAGAAGGAACAGCATACTTACGCAGAGCCAGATCCAAGAACTCGTCACTGTTGGCCACATAGCCTTCGGTGAGTTTCTTTGTCAAATCGGCTTTCTCTGTAGTGTGCCGGTAGTTATAGCGCATGAGGTCGAACCAGCGCTTGCCTTCGAAGCACAACTCACGTGAACGCTCGGCAAGCACAAGTTCCTCCATCTTGTCCCTGTAAGTAGAGTACTTCATGGCATAAGAGTTCTTGTTGGCATCAGAGAGGGAACGGTCGTTAATGAACTTACAGATCTCGAACGCCTCCTCGTTGCGGGTGTCGCCTTCGGCCTTGCCTCCAAGGTTATAAAGCTGCACAAGAGCCTCGGCCTTCATCAGCATTACATCGGTAAGACGATAGAAAATCCAGTTCTGATAGACGGCAGAACGTGTGTCGCGATGGCTGTCAGCCGTGTTATTGACACCTGCTGATGTCGTTGCCACAAACTTGCGTACGCCAAACTGCTCAACGCTGGCACTGGTGGCATCATAGACAAACTCATAGAGTCGCTGGTCTACGCTGTTATGCCATACACCGTTACCGGTGGCATCAACGGAACCGAACTTCGACGAAGCCTTCAGATAACCATAGCCGTTAGCGCTGGCATTGTTGTAACGATAATACATCTGGTCAAGACCTCTATTGGTAACGTTGGAATTGCGGAACTGCAACTCAAAGATACTCTCATCGGCATTCTGTCCCGTCTGTCCGAAGATGTCGTCGTACATATCACCATATTCTGAGAGGTAATAGTCCAACTTTTCGGCATCGGCAGCCATTCTGCGACGTGGTCTCAGCTCATAGGCCTCCTTCTTGGCGCTGATGATTTTATCGCAGTATTCCACACAAGTCTCATAGTCGCTTGCATCACGGTTGACAGAAGCCCGCCACAGATAGATATCAGCAAGGATGGCGTTGATGCCGTCCTTATTCAGGTAGCCCTTGTCGCGCCAGTCGCCATAGGTAGAGCCTGATACAGCATACTTCGAAGCCTCGGACAGGTCGTTGATACACATCGTCAGTACCTCTTCAGGTGAAAGCTGCGGAGCATTCAGTTCGTCACTACTATTGAGGTAGGCAGCGGGTGTAACAGGAATATCGTGGAACACACGCATCAGGTAATAATAGCAGAAAGCCCGCAGAGCAAGCATCTGAGCCTTGTTGGCCTCATAGTCTCCGCGCATATAGTCGGGATCGACAGCAATCACACCCTCAGCCTTCTGCAGCACAAGGTTACAGTAGTTGATGGCAGAATAGAAGGGATACCATGTTGTAAAAGTATTCTCGGTCTCAATGTTGAGAGAATAAATCTGCGCCAGTGCAGTCTTGTAAGCTGCCGATGCAGGAAGCGTAGAGGTCATCACAAGTTCATCGGAACGGAAGTCGCCCCAGATAATCATATTGCGTATGGCAACCTCGTCGCGCAGCTGTGCATAGGCAGCAGCCACGACTGCATCCACCTCGCTCTTCTTCTGCCAGAAATCCTCATCCACGGTCTTGTTGTCAGGAAGAATGACCGTATCAACGCATGAGGACATCGCGACGCATGCAAATATTATAGAAAGAATCTTTTTCATAATCATCAATTGTCAATTATCAATTCTTTTAGAAACCAAAGTTCAGACTGGCGGTAACGGACTTCGACCTCGGTGTGGTAGCACCGTCGGAAGCCGGTGTATAGGTTCCGGCAGAGACTTCTGGATCAATACCCGTATACTTCGTCCAACAGAAGAGGTTGTTCAGCGTCACATAAGCCGAAAGCGTTGTCAGGCCCAGTCGTTTGATGGTCTTCTTCGGCACACTATAAGAGATTTGCAGGTTATTGAAACGCAGGAACGAACCGTCTTCCACGAAGCGTGAGCTCACCTGATAGTTATAACCTGTGCTGTAGAGAGCGCGTGGAATCTGCGTCTCGTCGCCGTCCTTACGCCAACGATAGGTAACAGAGGAACACTGGTTCTGAGTACCATACATACTCTCCAGACCCATGCGGGCAGTATTGATGATCTTGTTGCCCCAACGGTAGTTGAAGCGGGCGATGAGCTTCCAGCTGTCATACTGCAGCGTCACATTGAAACCACCTTGCATCTTGGGCAGCGAATTGCCTAAGTACTTGATGTCAAGTTCATTGATGGTACCGTCGTGATTTACGTCCTGATAGATAGCATCACCACCCTTGAACTCATAATCAGTATCACCATAATAATAAGTAAGGTGTTTGGGCACGCCGGTGTTGGTCATGATGACCTTGCCTTTCTCGTCAGTAGCCACGGGGAAGGTCTTTCCCTCGGCCAGCTGCTGGTTAATCCATGCCTCGTAGTCCCAGTCATACTGCTCACCGCGCTGCTTGGCCTGCGACTGCAGCTGCAGCTGCTTGGTATTGTAGTTGGTGAGGTAATCGTAGGAATACTGGAACACACCTTTATAGTCATATCCATAGATGGAACAGAGAGGATCGCCCACCACCACGCGGCTAAGTACCGAACTGGCACCGCGGCGGCTATAGCTGGGTTGCGTGTTCATATTGTCGAGAACGCGTTGGTCCATCTCCAGCAGTTTGTTCACATTCTGTGCCATATTCAGGCTGGCGGACATTGAGAACTTTCCGACCTTCACGAACTTGTTGGCCGAAAGGGTCATTTCCCAACCCTTGTTCTCCATCTCGCCTACATTTCCGAATGAGAGCGTAGTAGAGGTATTCCAAGTAGCTGATGTAGGAATGGGTATTCCCTTCATAATCAAGTCCTTGGTAGTTTCCTTATAGAGGTTCAAGTCAATCTCGTACTTATCTTCGAAGAATCCGAGGTTGAAACCGAGGTTCAAACCAATCTTCTTCTGCGGACGCAGGTCATCGAGCTTCATACCGCTCATGGTGGTGTAATAGCCTGTTCCATAACGCCCTGCACGCGAAGTATACTGGTTGAAATAGTTGTCCACAGAAACGCTAGAGCTACCTGTGATACCCCATGAGCCACGAATGCCAAACATAGACACTACACTCTGCAGAGGCTTGAAGAAGGGCTCGTCACTCAGATTGTAACGCAACGAGACATTGGGCGAATAGAACCACGGATTCTTCGGTCCGAACTTGGAATTACCGTCTGCACGCAGTCCGAAGCCCACGCTATATCGCGACTTGTAGGAGAAATGCGCCTGATACACCCAGTCCTGCCAAGCAGACTTCATGGTACCTGGCTGGTTGTCCATACTCAGCAGATGCGCATCGATGGTCGCCGACTCAATGCCGTTGGGTATTGAGCTCTGGCCTAAATACTGATAGGTATTCTTCTGGGTGCCTGCCTCGTAGTAGGCCATCATTGTAAGATATATATCCTCGTTCTTGAATGCCGGCGTGAAAGTGAGCTTCATACGAGAACCCATCTTGAACTGGTTCTGCTCCGTATTGGTGATGAAATTATAGTCTCCATCGGTATAGCTGCCGTTCGACAAGCTTCCCGGCATGTACGTCGGCTTGGAGTATGCGTAGATATCAAAGTACACACGGCCATCGAATGTCAGTCGGTGCTTACCGTTCTCTGTGCCCAGCAGTTCGTACTTGATATTGAAGTCGGGCACGATGCTGTAGGTCTGTTCTTTCTGCCACGACATATTGGCGTAAGCCACTGGGTTACCGATAGACACCACATCAGCGAGCTCTGTTGAGGTATAGTTACCATCGTCGGGTGTCTTGCCGTTCATGGTGGGGTTCATCAGGAAGTACTCACCAGTGTTATGTCCAAAGCGGTCATAGCGGTAGATGCTGGCGTTTGGCGCCATTGCCAAAGCCATAGCAAGCAGGTTGTTGTTTGAATTGCCGTTCTTGCTGCTACCGTAGGTATAGTTTTTCAGGTTGTCGGTATAGGTCAATGCGAAATTGGTCGAGAAGCGGATGCGGTCGGAGACGTTGTAATCGAGCACCAGTCGCGTGGTAAGTCGGTCCAGACGCTGTTTGATGACCATACCTGTCTGGTGGTTATAGCTTCCTGAGATACGGAAAGTTGCCTTCTGTCCGCCACCCGAGATGTTCACGCTGGCCTCGTGGTCCTCACCGAACTGTGAGATAGCATCGACCCAGTCGGTGTTCTTGTTCCAGTTGTTGGCCTCAGCCCATGACTCAGCGGGAATGTAGTTGATCTCGTTGATGGTAGAGGTGGCTGTTGAGCTCTGTGTGGGATTATAGAACTCTTCCTTGAGCATCATAGTGTAGTTGTCACCATTCAGCAGGTCATAGCCTGCAGGCATCCACTTGCCAGTGAACTTATAGCCAAAGGTCACACGGGGTTTTCCTCGTGCACCTCGCTTGGTGGTGATCTGAATGACACCGTTTGCACCTTGCGCGCCCCAGATGGCGGTGGCAGCAGCGTCCTTCAGCACGGTGATGCTGGCAATATCGTCCACGCTGACGGCGAGCAGCGACGAGAATGCCTCCTCGTCAATGTTCTCAGGGTCGAAGTCGGCCTTGTCATATTCAAAAATCTTGTCATCGACTACAATCAGCGGCTCTGCATTACCATTCAGAGTAGAGACACCACGTAGGCGCATCGACGTACCTGCACCGAGGTTACCTGAGTTGGTCACAATGTCCAAACCGGCAATCTCACCTTGTAAAGCCTCGTCGGCCGAGGTAAAGGCCATACCTTCGATTTCCTGAAGGTTGAAAGTCTGCTGTGACACAGATATCTCACGCTTGTCAATGTTCAGACCTCCTGAACTGGCACGGCGTCCCACGACCTTCACCTCACCAAGCGTGGTCTTGTCGTCCTCCAGCTTGATGGTGAATGTCTTCTGGTCGCCGATAGGTATTATCTTTGTCTTACTGCCTACATAAGAGACAACAAGCTTATTCTTCGGGCTCTTAATCTCCATGGAGAAGTTACCCATCATATCTGTCTGCGTATGACTGACAATACGGTTGTTACCGTCTCGCTCCACTACGTTGGCCAATGAAATAGGCCCCATAGCATCTTCCACAGTACCCGATATGACTCTCCCCTGTGCCAACACCACTTGTGCAGTAATGGTGAACAGGAGTGTCAATAGGATTTTAATTCTTGACATAATTATCAATTATCAGTTATCAATTATCAACTATCATTATCAATACTCCCTCTTGCTGTTGTAACACAGTGGTGTGTCGATACCGTGAATGGTCACGAACGATGAACTCTCAATCGACTTGAAGGTTCCATAGGAAGAGCTAACGTCAGCCGTTGTGATGTCACGGGCCAGAAGGTTGGCTGTGTCAGAAGAAGCATTTACGGTCACACTCGTGTTCGAGGCATCCCTCACCGTAAGCCGGTTGTCACCGCCGGTGACAATCAGCGTCTGGGCAATACCGAGGGCGTTCGAGCAGAAGGTGGAGTAAGCTGGCTCAGGTGTTGTCAGACCCGTTACGGGGTCGAAGTTCTTGAAGAATCGGTCGGCAAAAAGCGAACTATTCTGCGTATGGTAACGCACGAACTTCGACATCTTGTCCAACTGTTCCTTCACATAGTTAGCTGCATCGCTCTGAGTGGTGAAGCCATATTGATCGGCTACACTTTCCCAGTTCTCAACGATGGCCATCACCTGCTTCCAGGTGGGCAGCCCCATCGTCTGCTGCGCGGTCTGCATAGCAGCGAAGGTGGGTGCATAGATGGTGTAATTATAAGCACTGAGCATTCCCCAGTTGTCCTGGTCGTTGATAATGCGGTATGACTTCAGCTTGGTATTCTTCTGAGCCTCTGTCTCGCTGCCTGTAAGGATGCCTGAGAAAGTATAGATATCCTCATTGTTGAACTGGAGGCAGAAGTTGAGGAAGTGGTCATATTCTGGAGCATTCACGTCGTAGTCGGCATTTTCGTCATAGAACTCTGGGCGCGACAGCGTCTGCATGACGGTCCTGATGGTGGGCTGCAACGGATAGTCCAGACGATAGACAGTACCGTTCTCAATCTTGGCATCGGCACTGTTCGCATCGAAGGTCTCGGTGATGGTTGACCACTGGGCTGGATCAGACTCCTGCAGTCCGCCAGCCACCTTATTACCGTCGACCACGATGGTTCCGCCTTGTTTGGTTTTGTAGTAGCGGTTACCATAAAGTCCGTACTGTACACTGCCCTTACCCGTCTCGGTAGAGTCAGCCAGGACGATGGTGCAATAGTCCAGCAGGTCTTTGATCTGGCTATTAAAAAGACCGGTCTCGATATTGATATCCTGGGCATTGGCAGTTTCCACATAGGAGCTGAGCTGATTGTAGGGTCCCGACTGGTAGAGATATCTTTTCACCAAGATGTGGAAAGAACCGTCAGCCTGTGGGTCGAAGCGGAAACGCAAGCCTTTCAGACCGTCCTCATCCTTCACCGATGCTGGGTCAATCACGATGAACTGCGTCTCGTTGTCCGTCGGAACGAAAAGTCCGTAGCGAGCCTTCATCGAAAGCAGGTAGTAGTACATGTCAGCACCCAGTTTCGAAGGCACACCGGCTGTTGCCTGATGGTCGTTGAGCATCTCGCCCATCGTGCGCATGTCCTTATATACTGATGCTGGACCGAGCACCGAGTTATAAAGCTTCGGGCCGAACAGTTTGTTCATCTTGTAGATCACGCCGTTGTTGGCAATCGTCACATCATAGTTGCCGTCGCTCTTCTTCTGTATGTCGTTCTTTGTCACATCCAGGAACTCGAAGGCATCGTTCTGAACCGTAGAGAACGTACTGGGAACGGTCTTGGTCAGATAGGGTTTCATCACGTTGTTCAGAATGCTTGCAAAGATTGATGGGTCGTTATTAAAGATGGCATCGAGGTGAGCATTCAGATTGGCTGCAGACAATTCGAGTCCGGGGACACCGAGGTTCTTCAGAATATAAGCAGCTTCTTTCAGGAAGTAATCCTCCACGGCCTTGTCTTCAGGAGCCAAGAAGGCAGCAATCTCAGCATCGTCGTTGGCAGAACCACCCTTCAGTGTCGGATTATAATAGTTCCAACCTGGGTCGAAGTCCAGCAACTGGTTGTCGGCCACCGTCACGCCACGTGTGGGCTGGGCAAGCTTGGCACGCTGGGAGTTTTTGCTCAGGTAACGGATGGCAAATACTGTGTCCTGCACGCCCGATCCGCCCGAGGTTTCCTGATACTGCTCCGTCAGCGTCATATCGGCATCGGGGAACGCATAGTAGTCGAGCATACGCGAGATGTAACGAGTGTCGCTGTTCTGGCGTAGTATCTCGGCCATGTTGCCGGGATTCACCAGGACCTCGTCCAGTTGGTGGATGTAACCATTCTGGCAGACCACATCGCCCTTCAGCACCGTACGGTCGAAGATGTAAGCGGCTCCGTCCACATAGTCGTGGCCGGTGAGAACCTTGAAGTCGCTGTCATCGCCCGTCACCGTCATGTTGTTGTTCAGCATGTACTCACCGGTGAAGTGTACCATCGGGGCAACCGTGTTGTCGAACACGGCCAACATCTGGCTGCGCCCGCCGTCCTTGAAACGTGCGAAGTACTTGTTGTTGGCAGGCAGATCCTGTGCTGAATACTGGGTCACAGCGTAGGACAGGCGCATGTTCGTGGCGTGTTTCACCAGCTGACCCTGCAACATGTTGCCAGAAGCATTCTGCATGTTCGACAGTGTACCCACGAGAATGGCGTTGTCGAGCATCGTCGAGAACAGCAGTTCAGCCTTCTGCGAGTGTGTCAGCGCCTCGTAGCTGCTGGCACCAAACTTGTTGTTGCCGCCTGCGAAGAACCGCGCAAAGGCATCGTCATTGGCTGGGAAGATAGTCTTACTACCCGTCTGATTCAGCACATCCGCATAACCCAGGTCCTCAATCAGCCTGCAGTACGTATTGAACGTACCCTCAAGCTGGGCGGGGTGCTGAAGCTCCTTGTAGATACTCTCGCCAAGCCAAGATGGCAATTCTCCTTCTGGCACCACGTAGTCCTTCGTACAGGACCCCAATGCAAGGCACAGAAGAGATGCATACAAAAAGAGTTTTTTCATAAGTGTTATTAGTTATATATTTTTTGTTTTGTTTAGCCGCAAATGGCAGTAGATATGTTTCAGCCTGCAAAATAACTAAAAAAAAATGAAATAGGCAACTATTTAACAGGCTTTTTTCTAAAATCAGCAAAATTTATACTACAATGATTAAAAACTGTATGTTCTCATATCTTTAGGTGTACGATCGAACAAAAAAGCTTCGGGAACTGGAATTAACTGACTCAAGTATGAAAATTCTTTGCAAGATCTCCGCGAAGCGCCAATAAAGAGTGTATGAAGCATTTTGAATATTTCGATGTCCTTTAGGTTACCTTTTTTGTGTCCCTTAACATGAAGGGACTTAAGTACTTTGGAGTACGTGGAATCAACGAGGGGAAAACGCCCTCTTTGAATCCAAAGTGTGTAATTTTGGTCATTCATTTAATGAATGTCACAACAACTGCCATGTATTGCAGAAATAACCACCAATTAATGGAAAATGCCCTACCTTCCCTACCGCGACAGAAGAAGAACTCCTTCCTCGAAACAATCTACATTATGAGTAGAAATAAATTAATGGTGGAGAATAATTGCCAAGTGTCAAAAATTCCCCCTATCGCGGCAATAATTACCTATAGGATATACCATATTACCATTATCTTTGCAGCAGAAAATACGATTTTAATTCATAATTAACTAAAACAAAACACATGAAAAGGTTTCATTTACAACCATTGAAGTCTATTTTGCTGACGGCTGCTCTGTTCTTCACGACCGTTGCGAATGCCGCCAATGTGATTGGAGAACCAGTCACAGAGTTTACTAACCCTGATCTGATGAAACTGGACTGGCCCTACTCTGTACAGGGTTCCACTCGCAGGCTGTTACGCACGAACCTGCTGACGTTCAAGATCAGCGCTCCTAAGGCTGGCAAGTATGCGGTGGAGTATCTGGTGAACGCCACTGGCAACAACGTGCAACTGGCCGCCACCGCATCGAAATCGCTGTCAGAGGATATCTGGGAGCCCGATTTCAATGCCTTTGCACATATCACGACTGTTACCGACGAGGAACTGCCTGTACCCGCTGATGACAACACAGAAGGCGTAGAGCCCTTTATCCCTGCAAATCCCGTGTATATGTATTCTTCTGTTGACCTGGAAGCTGGCACCAACTATGTGTATATATGGATGCATGTTTACTGGCGCAATGACGCGCTGGCTCCACAGAAAGTGCAGTTCCGCAGCATCCGCGTGCTGCCGGAGGGTTCTGGAGAAGTGGGCGAAGTGGCTGCCCGTGCCAGCCAGAAAGCATTTCGTGTAAAATACTACCACAGTCTACAGGATGCCACTACATCAACGATGGTGAACGACTATGAAGCGCTGTTGGAGGCCATCCGTAATGACTACACGAAAGTAGATACCATGCGGATTGTCGGGGACATAGCAGCCGCTGAGGCTAAGGAGCAGTCCGTACGGCACGACAAGGGGGTGATAGTAGGGACCGACTCCACCCGTATAGACATGCTGCTTTACCACAACGAATACAATAACCCTGAGACAATGCAGCCGCTGGGTGGCTATGACGAGAGTGGAGCCTACGAAATGGAACTTGGACTGGAGGACTACCCGGCACAACTAGAGTTCACCCGAAACAACTACTTCACTTATAAATTCACAGCCGCTGACGACCTGACTACCGATGGCACATGGTACATACAGTATTATGCCAGTTCACAGAACTCGGCAACCATCGAAATGACCATACTGGCCGAAGACAGTGCTACGGTGGTGATGCCTACCTATAAGCTGAGCACCAATAATGGAGCATGGCAAAACTACGAGTTGATGGATAAACGCGACCTGGCCAAGTTCCGCATGGAGCCCGGCAAGACCTACTATCTTCACATGTTCTATAACCAGTACACCAACGTCAGGGACATTCTGGTAAGGTACCTGCCCAAGGAATACCACACCGCCTCACAGTTGGAGGAACTTCTGCAACAGGCACAAGCCGTGCTGTGGGACTACCGTGAAGGTACTGATGCCTACAACCTAGTAGAGGACCGCACACTTCTTGAACAACTCCAGGCAGCAACTGATCATGCAGACGACGTTGTCTTCAGCGAAGAGATAGAAGAGGTAGACAAGGCTTACGAAGATCTTCAAGATGTACTGAATTCTTTCCTAACCACATTGAAACTGTTTAATCTCATACCGAACTCTACTGACTTTGACGTGACGGCCTACGAACGCAGCAGCAACTGCGGCTACAAGGAAGACGGAGGCATCATGCAGCTTGACAACTTCCGTTCTGGAGGCTACATGATTTATAAGGTATATAACAAGCTGGACGCCGAATACGAGGTAGACTTTGAGTTTGCCCACGCTTTTGACGGAGCACAGATGCAGTTCCAGTTCTTTGTTGAGGAGAACGGTGACGAGATTCCCGTCTCAGAAGTATGGTCTGACCAGTATGAAAGTACCGGTGGCTGGCAGGTCTTCGAGCCCAAGCACCTCAAGATAGGGGCTGCCCCGCAAGGATACATCTATCTGAAGATTTCGGGTGAAGGAAACGGTCAGGCCTATGTCGGCAATCCACGCCAGTTCGTATTCAACGCCATCCCAGGAACTGAGGGTGCAGGTGCTAAGGCGCTGGAGACTGCACGCCAGAAGTTCTATGCCGCATTCACCAACGAGGGAATCGAGGCTAAGATAGCTGAGGCCGAAGCTGCATTGACACCTTATGCCGAAGGTACAATCTATGACAAAATCATCATTGATCGTACACCTATAGAAACCGTACTAACAGCCATTCTGCAGGCTCGCGAATCGATTGCAGCCGACGATGGAGCCCTGCGTCGTCAGGCTTCCGATGCGCTCGACAATGCCATACAGGGGCTGAAGCGTCTCAACTTCTATAACGTCATCCCAACCTCCGAAGAGTTTCCCTTCAACATCAATAATGGTGCCATGTGGGACAAATGGCGTTCCGAGGGATCCAATATAGGTTTCGGCTATGAGGGAGGCAGCGTGGTCTATACAGTTTATGTAGCAGAGGATGCCAAGTATAACCTAACGGTAAATATGTCTAATCCTGCTCCTGCCGTCATAGAAGAGAAGGACGAGGAGGGCAATGTCATCAGTAGCACACCTAATGAAGAGAATGCACAAGTACGTCTCTCAGCCCTTTTGGACGAGGCCGCTTACTACGAGACGCTATTCAACGTACCCAACACAGGCGGATGGGGCAACCGTGAGGATGTGGTGATAGAGGGCATACCCATGCCTGCCGGCATCATCCAGTTCAAGCTCTTCGGAGAAAAGGCCGTCGGCGGCTGGGTAGGCAACATCTATCAGATTGGTTTTGAGAAAGTGGCTGGCAGCGAAGGACAGGGGTCACAGGCCGTAGCTAACGGTATTGAGGTCATAGACAACCATCAGGAAAAGTATGGTTCACATGTCATCTACGACCTGCAGGGGCGCAAGTTGACTGTGATGAAGAAAGGTATCTACATCGTCAACGGCAAAAAGATGCTAGTGAAGTAAGAAAAGTTGTATAAAAGAGACTTTCAGGCCTTGCGCTCACGGTATTCCGAGGGTGTGAGGCCTGTCTGTTTCTTAAAGCACTTACTGAAATAGTGAGCATCGCTGAACCCTACTGCATAGGCAATCTGCGAAAAAGGTTCCTGTGACTGTGCCACCATGTCCTCTGCGTGCCTAATACGTATGTGACGTAACAGTTCTACGGGGCTGATGCCTACGAGTGACTTCACTTTGTTATAGAATGCCGTACGCCCCAGGCAGACGGCCTGAGCCAGTTGCTCCACCTTTAAGTCGGGATCAGACAGATTATCTTCAATGTAAGCCAACAATTGCTCCATCATCACCTTGTCGCTATCGATAATATCAGTTGGGCGCAACCTTAGCACATTAGTTTTCGCTTCGTTTTCATCAGGCATAGGCTCCTGCGGGCATTCTCCCTGCATATCTCCGTCTTCCTTGCTGTCGGCAGTTGTGCCGTGAGACATCTCTTCGAGCAGCAACGAGAGCATACGGCTCTTCTGGCGTTCTTGTCTGGCTCTGGTGTGCAACAAATAAATCCATCCAGCAACTGCCACCAAGCCTGCCAGAAGCAAGATGTAAAGAAGCTTAGCCCACCATGTTTCCCAAAAAGTAGGATGCACATACAGCCATATTGCCTGCTCATTATCGGCCCATGACCCATATTGGTTTGTACTACGTACCAAAAGCCGGTGCCGACCGGGAGGTAGATTGCTGAAGGATATGCTATGGTCTGTGCCCAGGTTGTTCCATTGGTTGTCTATGCCTTCCAGTTTGTATGCGTAGTGTATCATGTAGTTGTCCTGATAGTCTATGGCAGCAAAGTGAATGGTCAAACTACGCTGCTTTGGCGACACATGGAGCGTATCGCCTGCAGCCAGTTGCAGCATCTCCTGTGAGCCGTGGAAAAAGATACTCCTGAACACCAATGGCGGCACATAGTTTTCCTGTCCTATCTGCTCAGGAGAGAAACTGATATAGCCATTGGTTGTGGCAAAGGCTATCTGTCCGGTCTGGGAGTTGAATGCGGGCTTGGCCTCTGTCAATTCCGTATGCTCGCCCAAGTATCGTGGGCCAAAGAGCCAAAACTGGCCCGTTTCGGTCTCACGCATGGCAAGACTACTCTCGCAGCCAATCCAGAGATTGCCCCTGCTGTCTTCAAGCATATTGAGAATGGTGCCATAGTCACCATCCGAACGTCCTGCCGCCTTCAGCAGTAGTTTTTCACTCAACAGTTGACGGTCAGCCACCTGCTGCAAACCACCTCCCACAGTAGCCACAAAAATACGTCCCTCACGGTCGACGCAGGCCTGCATCACATCGCTGGTCATCAGCGAAGTAGTATCGCCAGGTATATGTTTGTGAGCATAGAACTTGATGTCGGATGGACTCTTGAACTGTTCTGAGAAAGCCACCAGCCCGTTCGAGGCAGAAACGAGAACAATGCCGTCGCGAGTGCCAGTCATTCGGCGTACCTTGAAAAAGTCCCTTACAGGGTATTGCCTTAGCTCGTTGCCAGCATGAATAAATCGGTCACCGGACATCAGCCCAATCCCCTGCTCAAAAGTGCCCACCCATAAGCGATGCTGATGGTCCTCGTAAACATCATAAACCTGATTGCTGGGCAGCGACCATATATTGCTGTCATCGTGCAGATAGTGGCTTACATTACCATCTCCGGCTACGCAGTAAAGTCCATCGCCCTTGGTTCCTATCCAAATCCGACCCTGACTGTCCTGATACAGACAGTACACATGATCTGCAAATCGTGTGGGTTGCCGTTGCAAACGTCCGTCACTTCCCAAATAGTTCACATCGCTGCCATTGACAATGGCGACACGCCCCTCGATGTCACCTGCCCACAGTCGTCCACGATGGTCATAACAGATGCTTCGCACCTGCTGCATCTGCTCAAGAACAGTTGAACTGAACACACGTTGGCCGAAATTGACCACTGCCACATCGTGCTCGCCCGCAAACCACAGGTCACCGCGACTATCAATATACCAACGGTCAATAGAGGGCTGCTCAGGGGACGTTCTGACAGACTGAGGCACCAGGTGTCCCGTCTGTTCGTCATAATAGCCGAAGAATCCCTGTTCGGTACCCACCCACACGGTACCGTAGCCGTCCTCATGAACAAGCCGTCGTTTGCTTTGATGCAAAGTTGATATAGAACCCGCAAAAGCTATTGACCGGAACTTCCCGTCGACCGTACCAAGCAGCACACCTCCTTCTGCGGTCAACACCCAGATTCGCTGCCGGCTGTCAATACTAATCTCTTCTACCCTTCCGTCGCCGACATCTGAAAGTATGTACTGGCGGCTTTTGGAGTCGTACACAAGTATGCCAGCATTTGTTGTGGCCACCAGATAGCGATCAACAATGGTATCTAAAGCCCTCACCTCTTTGATCTGACCAGGCAGACTCCTAAGGACGGGCACGAGGTTTTTCCCGTCGTAACAGGCAAAGCGACCATCACGCGTGGCAAGAAACACCTGTTGTGCTATCTGTCTGACGAATACGTATGGCAGCTGTGTCTTCAGGTCAGTGCCGACAACAGACGTTCCTCCGTCAGTACACAGCCATTCGCGCCCCCAGCTATCCAGTTCAACGCCGTAGACCGTCTTTCCTGGCAGTCTTCCATTCTCAAAGCTGAACATTTCTATGGATTCCGGAGACAGTCCACGGTGTTCATCAATGCGGATGCAAGGACCATCCTCGTTACGACTGAACAACCAGGTGTAACCATTCTGCAGAGATTCAATACGTTGGCAGATAAATGGTTTCCCTAAATGCTTGTCAATGAGGGCAGAGACATTGAGGAAACGGCAAGTACTACGGTTGAAAAGGAATACCTGACGGTCATAGGTCAGGCACCAGATACCGTTAACCTCAGAAGGTGTAATCTTCAGAAGACGGTTAGTAGTCAGTGTGCGGTTATGTCCGGTGTGGTCATTAAATGTTGAGAACGTATAGCCATCATAACAGTTCAGTCCATTCCACGATGAGAACCACATCAGCTGATCGTGTGTCTGTTCCATGCTTGATATCGCGTTCGATGCCAGACCGTCTCTCAGGCTGAACCTCCTGACACTGCAATAGGGTTGAGCTTCAGTACCCATCAGTATCATGACCAGTAGAATAGTCAATATTGTCCTTCTCATATCCGTAATTTGTTCTGTTGCGTGCAAAGATACAACAATTTTGGCAAAATGGATACTTTTGGATGGTGATTTTTTGTTTGAACTGGTGGAATAATTATCGTGGGTACGAATTGTCACAAAGAATGCCTTTTACTGTTTAGTTTTGTTACTACCTTTGCATCAAACTTTAAAACCCCAAAACATGAAAAGAAGCGTAATCCGACAACTGGCCTTGACCTTCGCATTGCTGACAACCATCGGCACCCAGCTGAAGGCTACAGTGGTAGACATTCCGACCAAAACAGGAACTTACATCTCGTGGAGCAACGCCACGGGCAGTAACTATGAAGTAGAGAATAACGGTGACAATGTGGGAAGCACGGGCAAAAACACCCAGCTGCAGTTCACCATCAACAATACCGTGCAGCAAGACTATACGCTGACCTTTGCGCTCGGCTCTAAGTATGAAGCTAAGATGCGGGTGACACTGAAAAGTGCTACTGGCACCATCCTGGACAAAGTGGTGACAATTCCCAACACAGGCAGCTGGACACCTACAGAGGTTCATTATTTCTTTTTAGATCAGCTACCAGCCGACAAATACACCCTCAGTTTCCGTGTGACCGAAGCTTCAAGCTATGCGGGCAATTGGGGAAAACTGGCTTTCTATGCCGGCGACGGCGTGCCACATGCTCCGGGTACTGTTCCAATAGGCAGCGGCAGCTACGACGGCGGTGCCCGTACTGAGAACAATAACGACAACGTGGGGTGGATTGTTGCCGGAAGTACGGCCAAATACAATTTTATCTGTGACGAGCCAGGTGTCTACGAGATAACTACGATGCTGCAGCGCTACAATCAGGGCGGCACCATCAACATAAAAGTGGAGGACATAACAACGGGCAATACCGAGGTGGACGGTGACTACGTTGTCTCACCCAAAGCATCCACCAGCTACGTCAATACCCGTATTCCCCTGGCTGGTGAAATGACTAGAGGGTTGAAGAAGATGACCTTTACCTTCAGAGGCGGAGAGTCGTTTATCTGTAACTATAAGGCATTGACCTTCAAACGAGTGGCCGACCACTGGTCTACGGCAAAGGGCATCGGTATTGAGGGGCTGGAGGTCCTGGCTGGCACCACTACCGACTGGGAGTGCATTCTGCCGAAAAACTATGCCAACAATCAAGTAGTCTTCAACCTACAGGCCATCAACGGATCGCTGGCAGTTACAGCCGCCCAAGGCGGGAATCCTGTGACAGTAACCAGTCTGGGCAACAACACCTACAGCATAGAGACTCCTGAGGTGAAAAAGGAGACCGTCATCACATTCACACTGACGCCCGATGAAGGATTTTATGCAGAAAAGAAGACTTTCACACTCCGTATTTACCAACTCGGCGACATACCCAGCGCCCGTGCCACACTCAGTGGCAGCCAAAACAGCCGGGTCGTAACATTGACTTTCGACCGTGAAATAGAGAAAGCAACAGCTACCTTCGGTAATCAGACGCTGACAGGCGGAGATGGTACAAACACCGTCCGTTTCACCATCTGGGATTTGGATTATAATAAAGACTATACTTTCACCCTGACAGAGGCAACTGACCATTACGGGAACACGTTGGAACAGCCTCAGAGTGTAAAATTCACTGTAGGCAGCAAACCCGCCATAGAGCAGAAGGTCTACGACTATGTGGTAGACAATACTGACAAGTTATTAAAAGCCATCAGTGCTGTCAACAGCAAAGGAGGAACTGCCCGGAAAACCATCTTCCTGAAAAACGGCATCTATGCTATGCCTGAGACATCGACGCTCATCAAAGCTACCAACGTCTCGCTCATCGGCCAGTCAAGAGAAGGGGTGGTCATCCTAGGAACCAGCAAGGAGGATGGACAGGGGTCAGCCATCTTCAAGACTGAGGGCAACGGACTCTACCTGCAAGACCTCACCCTTCGCACTTCCCACTGGCGCACCGGCGAGTTCTATGGCCGTGTGTTAGCCCTCAATGCTACCAACGAGAAGATGGTGATGAAACGTGTTGACCTGGAAGGACAGCAGGACACTTACCTCTGCGGTCATCGCGCCTATCATGAGGACTGCGGTGTTTACGGAACAGTAGACTTTATCTATGCCGGTGGTGACAATTTCTTCCAACACTGTGACATCGTCATTGAAAACCGTAAAGGCAACGTCATCACAGCACCATCAACAAGCCAAGCCCAGCGTTGGGGAATGGTTTTCAACGAATGTACCATCAAGGCCGCTCCCAATGCCCCGTTAGTCACCAACGGCAGTTTCAGCCTGGGACGTCCCTGGCACAACGAGCCACGCACCTACTACCTGAATACAACGATGGAGGTAAAGCCCAGCGACACCGGATGGGCAGGAATGAGTACAGTTCCCACCCACTTCTATGAATATAACTCTATGGATAAGAACGGAAAGCCCATCGATCTGAGTCGAAGGGGCAACTCCCCATCGAGCACAAACAGTTACAAACCCGTACTCACCGATGAAGAGGCTACACTCTATACTGCCAGAAACGTATTAGGAGGAAACGACGCATGGGATGCAGCTGTTCTTACACGGCAGCTACCTGCCCCTCAGGGTCTGCGTATAGTAGGTACAGAACTGAAATGGGATGCTGTGGAGGAAGCACGATGCTATTTGGTCTGCAAGAATGGTGACTATCTAGCCTGTACCACAAGCACATCACTCGCATTGGGAACAGTAGAAGAAGGTGCTATATACACCGTACAGTGTGCCAACCTGATGGGTGGTCTTGGTGATAGCTCACAATGTGAAGGCACCGCCCCGTCTGCTCTCAAGGAGAAGACGCCTGCTTTTCCAGGTGCTGAGGGATATGGACGTTATGTTACCGGAGGTCGTGGCGGGCAGGTATATCATGTCACCAACTTGAAAGACTCAGGCACCGGTTCGCTGCGGTGGGCATGCGAACAGAGTGGCACACGAACCATTGTGTTCGATGTCAGCGGCACCATACACTTGAAATCTCAACTGAAACTGCGTAACGGCAATGTCACCATAGCCGGACAGACAGCACCCGGAGACGGAATCTGCGTGGCAGACTGGGATTTTACGATTGCGGCCCCGAACGTCATCATCCGTTACATGCGGTTCCGTCCAGGTGAGACCTCGCAGGGCGAACCTGACGGTCTGGGCGGCTTCGATGGACGCGACATCATCGTAGACCACTGCTCTGTGAGCTGGTCAGTCGACGAGTGCCTATCCGTCTATGGCAATGAACACATGACCGTACAATGGTGTATCGTCAGCCAAAGCCTGCGTAACTCAACCCACGCAAAGAGCGCCCACGGATACGGCGGCAACTGGGGAGGAAAGGGTGCCACCTACCATCACAACCTCGTGGCTCATCATGACTCGCGTACGCCGCGATTCGGCAACCGTCCCACTTTTGTACAGCAGGACACCACCGACTACCGTTGCAACGTCATCTACAATTGGGCGGGTAACGGCTGTTATGGAGGTGAAGGAATGAAGATAAACATGGTGAACAATTACTACAAGCCCGGACCAGCCACCGACGGGAGGGCTACAGGAAGCCGGTCTCCCCTAGCCTACCGCATCTGCGGTCTGGGTGTAACCTCCAAAGAGGGTGACGGCAGCTACCACATCTGGGGCAAATATTATGTCGACGGCAATGAGAACCCTGACCACCCCTCTTTGAAAACAAAAAACTGGGAGATGGGCATCTACCCTCAGATTTCCACAGACAACTGGGGATACACCGCAACGACTAAAGATACCATGCGGCTGAACGAGCCATTGCCATTCATCTATGTCACTACCCATACCCCACAGCAAGCCTATGAACAAGTGCTGAAATACGCAGGGGCTTCGCTTCACCGCGATGCGCTCGATGAAGTCATCATCAGTGACACACGGCAGCGCAAAGCAACCTATACCGGCGACACCAGCAAGGGCGACTGGCCTGGCATCATCGACTCTCCGTTCGACCTGAAGCCCAATGGAGCAGCCGCAGAGTGGACACCCTGGCCCGAGCTTTCCACTACCAACGCGCCGCTGGACACTGACGGCGACGGAATGCCCGACGATTGGGAAACGGCAAACGGATTGAACCCCAACAACAAGGCCGACGGCACGTTTCGCAATGACGAGGGCTACACCAACCTGGAACTATATATGAACGCCATTGTGGACCACATCACCCAAGCTCAGAACGAGGGCGGAACCCCTGAAGGTTCCATTGAGTATGCTACAGAGGAGGATCTGACAGGAGCCATCAATATTCCCACCAACGAGTTGAACCCCGACAAGGCGGAAATCAGCATCGACAAAAGTGGCAAACAGGCAGCAAAGGTTCTCAACAGAAGCTTTGACAGCTTCTCAAACGGCGATCAGGCCACGTTCTTGTTGAATTGCAAGCAGTCTGGCATCTATACCATCAGTCTTGATGCCGCCACAACCCGCAGCGACTTCAAACTGGTCATTGAAATCACCGATGTCGCCAGTGGCATCACAGAGGTCGACAAGACCATTGCCGTCATCAACACGGGCGACTGGCAGAAATACAAGACCTACACTTTCGAGACTGGCGGAATGACAGAAGGCACAAAGAGGCTTACTATGACCTGGCTTAGCACCAAGGGGCAGTATACTGGTAATGTAAAGAATATTTCTCTGCTACTTTCCAATGCTGACGGTATCCAATCAGTACCCACAACCCTTTCCCCTTCATCGTCCATCATCTACGACCTCAAAGGACATACAGTCCCCACACTGAACAAAAAAGGTATTTATATTAGAAACGGAAAGAAAATCGTCATCAGATAAACCTATGAAAAGAAGAACCCTTATTGTCATTGCTGCCCTGTTGCTCTCTACTAACCTGGCAGCACAGCAGCTACCTTATCAGAACCCAAGACTCACCGCCGCTGAACGTGCAGAAGACCTGCTGGGCAGACTTACCCTTGAAGAGAAAACCCGACTGATGCGCAACGGCTCACCAGGCATCCCCAGGCTAGGTGTACCCCCCTTCGACTGGTGGAGTGAAGCCCTTCACGGTGTGGGACGCAACGGCATCAGCACCATTTTCCCCTCATGTATCGGTATGGCCTGCTCATTTGACAATGATCTTATTGAGCGCATCTTCTCTGCTGTCAGCGACGAAGCACGTGCCAAAAACACAATAGCCCGCCGTGAGGGAAAAGTGGGGAAATACAGCTGTCTCTCGTTCTGGACACCAACCATCAACATCTTCCGCGACCCACGCTGGGGACGCGGGCAGGAAAGCTATGGCGAAGACCCTTTCATGAACGCACAAATGGGGCTTCGTGTGGTTCGCGGACTACAGGGAAGCCCATACACCATTCCTAACAGTATGGGGAGTCAGTACTATAAACTCTATGCCTGCGCCAAGCACTTCGCCGTACACAGCGGACCTGAGAAGAGCCGCCATTCCATGAACATTGAGGACCTCTCGCCACGTGACCTCTGGGAGACATACCTACCCGCATTCAAGACACTGGTTCAGCAAGGAGACGTAAAAGAGGTGATGTGTGCCTATCAACGCTTCGACGGCGACCCTTGCTGCGGTTCAAACCGTCTGCTACAGCAGATCCTACGCGATGAGTGGGGCTTCCAAGGACTGGTGGTCAGTGACTGCGGAGCCATCGGAGACTTCTGGCAACCAGGTCGCCACGAGGTATCGGCAGACCAGCCGGCAGCGGCAGCCAAAGCTGTAGCGAGTGGTACTGACGTAGAGTGCGGCGCCCACTACGGAAGCCTGACGAAGGCTGTGGAACGGGGCGATATCAGTGAGGAGCAAATCGATGTTAGCGTCCGCAGATTGCTGAAAGGCCGTTTCGAACTAGGCAACTTCGACCCTGACTCCATCGTTCCCTGGGCACAGATTCCCCCATCGGTCATTGCCTGCAAAGAACACATTCAGCTGGCCCGGCAAATGGCACGTGAACAGATGGTGTTGCTGAAGAATGACGGCATTTTGCCGTTGAAGCCTTCAGCAGACGGACTCATGGTAATGGGGCCCAATGCTGCTGACTCAACCATGCTGTGGGGCATCTATTTCGGGAAGGCATCCCACACGGTAACTCCCCTTGAGGGCATCAGAACCAAAGTAGGAGATGTGCCTTACCTGACAGCCTGCGGTATCACAAAAATGACGGTCAAGGAGAGAGCTGTGGGTAAAGCCACAGAAGCTGCTGACGGCAGCACGACATTACAAATGATAGAGAAAGGTGAGAAAACCTACACTGCGGCTGAGATACTTGAGGCTGCCAGTAAGGCAAAGACCATCATCTTCGTAGGTGGTATCACGCCCAACTTGGAGCGTGAACAGACAAGTGCCAAAGATATTGGCTTCGATGGCGGCGACCGCACAACCATTGAACTGCCTCAGGTGCAGCGCGACATTCTCAGGTTACTCCACGAGGCTGGCAAACAACTGATACTGGTCAACTGCAGCGGGTCTGCTGTGGCGCTGGAGCCAGAACTGGAGTCGTGCAACGCCATTATCCAGGCTTGGTATGCCGGCGAACAGGGTGGACACGCCTTGGCTGACGTTCTGTTCGGTGACTACAACCCATCAGGGCGCCTGGCCGTCACCTTTTATCGCAACGATGCACAACTGCCGCCCTTCGAGGACTATTCGATGAAAGGACGTACCTACCGCTATTTTCGCGGCAAACCGCTCTTCCCATTCGGCTACGGACTGAGTTATACCACTTTCAGTTATGGAGCGGCTTCCTTTGGAAACCATGAGGTGACAGTGAACGTTGCCAATACGGGCAGCGTGGATGGAACAGAGACTGTACAGGTCTATCTACGCCGTCCAACAGACTTAGAGGGTCCCACAAAGACGCTTCGAGGCTATAGTCGCGTACACCTAAAAGCCGGTGAGCAGAAAACCGTGAAAATAGACTTCCCCCGCGAACGCTTCGAGTGCTGGGACAATGATACTCAAACCATGCGTGTCATTCCCGGTCGCTATGAACTGCTGGTTGGTGCCAGCAGTGATGATAGTCAGCTGCAAAGGTTGGAAGTGATGATACCTTAGATGATAAAGAGGAGAAACGACAGAACATTAGAATATTTCCGTCACTACCACAAGAATCCAACAGAAAAAAGGGGGGATGATATACCTGTTGGCAATCAATCCCACTTCTAAAAATAATTATCGTGCTATGAGATTGAACGGTAGCATGACCGCAGCACGGTCACCGCTGAGAGGAGACGCTTCCAGCGTCATTTCAACCTCAGGTCGTAACATTCTCTGGTGTAAAGCCAGTTGTACTGTATGCTCTGATTACAAATTGTGCCATTTCCTATTTTTATTCCAAGAACTTCGTGACATTTATGCCACAGAGTTACGAAAAAACGAGTAAAACAGCAAAAGGAAAGCCAAGATTTTCTTTTGCTGAAGAGATTTGGGTAAGCGAACATTTACAGTATGAAATAAGCAGATGCACAGTCCTGACATCTTCTGATGCGGCCGTTGCGGCCAAGCGACCGTTGATTTCATAGATTTATAAAAAAAGGAATGTAGCATGTTTATATACATGCCCATTTTTTAATAAATCTACAGAATGGTCGGCCGCATGGCCGCAACGGTCGCATTTTTGTAGCACGAGTATGATACTAAAAGGCCGATAGTATCATACTAAAGGATTGATAGTATCATACTAAAGGATTGATAGTATCAGGTGCTTGGTGCTTAGCGGAGACCTTTTGCAATGAACTCCAGAAACATAAACCCGAATCGATCATTAGGCTGTTATGCGCTGACAAGCTTCTTTTTTGTCATCTGCCAAGAATGGACACCGACTGTCAGGGCACGAATCAGAGCATCAAGTTGCTGTTGGCTCATGCCGTGAGAAATCAGGTAGTTGGAGAAAGCTTTTGCATAGTCTACGTTCGGCAGCTGTGCTTCGTCGCTGATACCAGCATAATACATCAAGCATGGGTTGAGTCTCAACGATACTAGTGTTTTGCATACATTAGGGTCTTTCCCCCTCCAGTTCTCTGAGTTCCTCGGGTAGTCCGGTGCTGCTGGCCGTAAAGCAGATACTGGGATAGCTGGGGTAAGCCACTAACAGTAATTCTCCGCTACGAGTGTAGTAACCGTCGTAATATGGTATATCGAATATTTTGTCGTCAACGGCGATGCTGATGAGGTCGCCAAGTGAGAATCCCGCCTTATCCATGTCTGCTTTAGTTAAATTCAACATGGCACCGTCATATTCGTTATACGATGAGATGATACCTTTCTGTATCGGCTGGTTAATTGGCTGGTCGTTGTTAGAACAAGAGGTTGCTAAGGTTAGTATATTAGCAAGAACTAAGAGGAAGGTTGACTTCCAACATGTCTGCAAAGATGCAGAGGGGTATAAACTTCTGAATCGAAAAGGTGTCATTTCTTTAGAGTTTTGCTTTGGTACATATTCGTTTCAATCTATTTCAGCTTCTCCAAGACCCTTTCCAACTCATTCTTGAAGTCGTGGTAGCCACTGATGCTGAGATCTTCACGGACACGGCAGCCATCGGGGGTGATGGTCTCATAGTGCGGGATGCCGTTGAACTGGAACAGCTCTTGCAGGCGCATGAACTCTGCGTTGGTGAGGCAGACAGTCTCTTCGTTGGCCAGCCACTCGGCCACATACTGCTTGTAGGCATCGCTGCCCTCCTTGGTGCGCTCTCCGGCAATGAAGACGAGCTTCACATCATCGCGCTTGGCTATCTCAGCGCGAAGCTCCTTGCTCTCTTGGATGGCGCCACGACAGGGTCCACACGTCATGCCCCAGAAGTCGATGACAAGAAACCGGCCAGGGTACTTGGCGACGAGCGAGCGAATCAATTCTGCCTCAGGCGTGGAGGGCAGGGGCGTGGCGAGGTCTTTCTGTGCCAAACGACGGTTGCGGAATTGTTCGGCCTTCTGGCGGATATAGGGGTTCTTGATGGCATCGATGTAGAGCGGCCACATTTTGGTGAGCGTAGGCCAATTGTCAAGGTTTTCCTTTTTCTTGACCTCAGTTATGGTCTTGTCGGCGAGCATTGCTTGTAAGCTGCCTCCTTCCTCGCGCCATGTGTCGAACTCGGATGTCATGTCCTTGTAGACGCACATCTGGGCCAGCAGGTTGTCGTGGTCGGTGACCATGAATTCGCGCAGGGCGGCGAGGCCGTTGACAAGTTTCTTTGTGAAGTTCTCTACGTTGATTATCATGCCACCATGCTCGCTGAGTAGTCCCTTGAACTGGCCTTCGCGGACGGGTTTGGCATACTGGATGCGGTTCTGCAGGAAGTCGTAACTGCTGCTGGCGAAAAGCAGCGGATTGTCATAGTCAATGCGGCGCATGGGCTCGTAAGTCTTGCTGTCGAGATATTTGTTCCACTCCGCGCTGTCGAGAATCTCAGTGTGCCACGTGCTGTCGCGCTTCTCGTGCTTTACCAGGTCATTTGAAAGCCGTTCGATGCAGCCGATATAGTCCATGCCGAAACGAGCCTCGATGTCGGCCAGCGCCAGCTGTACTTCCATCGGCGTGTAGTTCTCGCTGCGGCTGATGGATTGCAGTTTGGCCATCAGGCGTTTCCATACCTCGTCGGCCACCTCGTTGGCATCGTCAAACTTGCCCTCGAACTTCCACAACGGCCTCAAAACTTTCTCATATTTGCCCGACGTGCGGAGCCAGCGCTCCACGTCGCGGCTGCTGCCGTTGTTGTAGACGCACTCGTAGCGCCAGAACGAAGCCTTGCGCACGGTGATGTCAATCGTCTCACCAGGGCGGGCGAAGAATGGGATGGCATTGAAGAACACCTTCGAACCGTCAGCAATGAACGAATTGTGCACGGGGTAGCTCGCCAGGAATTTCTTGCAGAACGTGCCGTCGTCGGCGATGTCGAGCACCAGCACCGTACTGCCTTTCTCGAAGACGTCGGTGTAGTAGCACGCCATCGATGTAAATCCGAACTGCTCGGCATCGTAGTCCTCGATGCGTCCCTTGATGGTAATTGTGTCGGTCTTGAACCAGTCAGTAGGCACCGTCCACGGGTTCGCCTCGCTGATTTCCTGCATCGTCGGTGCGTTCATGACCTGTATCTTGTCGTAAACGAACGACACGCCCTTCTTCACGACGATAATCGCCACGAAAGCAAGGATAATTTTTATGATAGTATTCTTGCTCATTGTTCGTTTCATATTAGTCTTTACCTTTTATATATATGTCGTAACCGCGGAAATATGGCGTCGATGGATGCTACTGAGTTTTCCATAATATTCTCTATTTGCTCATTCGGCTGCAAATTTACATACTTTTTCGCATTACACAAAATGTGTTGCACAAATGAGCCATCCGTTTAAGAAAGTTTATGTAAAGACAGATTTTTCAATCAGCAGGAGAGCATCATCAGTGATGATTGTGAGTCACACAAGAACCATCTTGCCATCAGATGCCAATGTCCACTCGCAACATGCCGACGCACTTGGTGTTGCCTTCGGTGGTGATGACATGCAGCACGGGCTTGACGGTAAGGAAATCGGTGAGGTGGAGGCTGCAGATAAGTTCCGTGGCCCATTCCTCGACATCGAGCACACGGACATAGTCAGTGAACAAACCGAACTCAGTGCGTTTGAGGGTGTATTTCCCGCCAAGGCCGCAGAAGTTATCGCAAAGAATGTCGCTACTGAAAGCATGACCGTAGGCAGCCAACAAAGTAAAGTCGGGGGTCAGAGCCTGCTCGGCATAAGCCCATGCCGAAGGCAGAACTTTTGGCTGGGTGTGTAAGGTGCCTCCCAGGTAGTAGTGACTGTCGCGATGGCGGTATTCAGCCTGAGCAATGGCAAAAACGCCGTCGCTGTTGGGACAGAAGCGGAAGATGTTGTAGCGTCCCGTGAAACGGTAATTCCCTTCACCGTTGTAGAGCGATGCCTGTAGGCATAGCTTCTCGTTGTCGTAGGTGTAATGGATGCCCATTGCCGCGAAAGGGAAAGTGCCGATGGGGAAGTTCCAGCTAATGGTGGGGAAGATGCCACACGAACAGTTGGTGAAAAGACCTACTCCGTCGCTACAGAAGTAATCTTCGTCGACGCGGCGGATGCCTGCAAAGAGCGAATGATGTTCGTTCATTTGCCAGGTGAATCCTGCTACCGTGAATGCAAACGGAATGTTCAGACCGTAGGAATCGATGTTGGAGAAGCCCTGCAGGTCTATGACATCCAGCACTTCATTGGTTGTCAGCGTGCTGAGGGAAGCTGCCTGAAAGGACATTGCCCTGGAAAGGGGGATGTTGGCACGCAGCTGGAGAAGATTTGCCATGCGGGCTCGCTTGAAGTCCGTCTGGACCTCACCAGAATAGTCCACTCCAAACGATGGGTGCAGGGAAGTACTGTCTGCCTCTTGTGCCATAAGTTGCAGACAGGCTCCCAGCAGGGCTATTAGGATAAATCTTGCTCTTTTCACATCTTACTCAGTTACTTGTTTCCAGACTTCACGTTCTGAAAAGAATACCCTATAGTATCATACTCTTGCACTTTTTGTACGATACTATAGGGGGGATACCGTTTGATTCGGTAATTATCCAACCTGGCTTCCAGGCTTTACGTCCTTGGTGGTAGTAACCACGCTGAGGCTCTCGTCGCTGTCAACGGCTGAAAGGATCATGCCTTGGCTTTCGATACCCATCATCTTGCGAGGTGCAAAGTTGGCCACGAAGAGGATACGGCGGCCTATGAGTTCTGCGGGATTCTCGTAGAACTGTGCAATGCCCGAGCAGATGGTGCGGTCCTGGCCTGTGCCATCATCGATGGTGAACTGCAACAGTTTCTTTGATTTCTTGACGGGTTGACAGTCTTTCACCAGTCCTACGCGGATGTCGAGTTTCTCGAATTCCTCGAAGCTCACCGTGTCCTTGATGTCAGCAGGCTTCCAGGCTGAGGCTGCGTTGGCTTTCTTGGTGGCTTCCAGCTTGTCGAGCTGGCGCTGAATGGCTTCATCGTCGATTTTCTCGAAGAGCAATTGCGGTTCGTTGAGTTGATGACCTGCCGGGAGCAGGTCTGTGGAACCAAGTTGCTCCCAATCGAGGTTCTGCTCATTGATGAGAGAACGCAGGCGGTTGCTGCTGAATGGCAGGAAGGGGCCGAAGGCGATGGAGAGGTTGGCCACCAACTGCAAGCAGACGTTGAGGACTGTCTCACAGCGCTTGGGATCAGTCTTCCACACTTTCCAAGGCTCACATTCGGTGATGTAGCGATTGCCAATGCGGGCAAGGTTCATGGCTTCGAACTGTGCATCGCGGAACTTGAATTGCTCCAGAAGCGTCTCGACCTTCTCTTTCACATCCTTGAACTCAGCAATGGCTGCCTGGTCAACGTCGAGCAGTTCTCCACATGGGGGCACTACTCCCTCCCAGTATTTCCAGGTGAGCTGCAAGGCACGGTTCACAAAGTTGCCATAGACTGCTACCAGTTCATTGTTATTGCGGTCCTGGAAGTCCTTCCAGGTAAAGTTGTTGTCTTTGGTCTCAGGAGCATTGGCAGTGAGCACATAACGCAACACATCCTGCTTGCCTGGGAAGTCCACAAGGTATTCGTGGAGCCATACAGCCCAGTTGCGTGAGGTAGAGATCTTGTCGTTTTCAAGATTGAGGAACTCGTTGGCGGGCACATTGTCTGGCATGATGTATCCACCGTGAGCCTTCATCATCACAGGGAAGATGATGCAGTGGAACACGATGTTGTCTTTGCCAATGAAGTGAATGAGACGTGTGTCCTCGTCCTGCCACCACTTCTGCCATGTGCCCCAACGCTGCGGGTCACGCTCGCACAGTTCCTTTGTATTCGAGACGTAGCCGATGGGCGCGTCGAACCATACATAGAGCACTTTGCCTTCAGCACCCTCCACGGGTACGGGAATGCCCCAATCAAGGTCGCGTGTCATGGCACGGGGCTGCAGATCCATGTCGAGCCACGATTTGCACTGCCCATAGACGTTGGAACGCCACTCTTTGTGCTCCTCGAGGATCCACTGCTTCAGCCAGTCCTGATACTCGTTGAGCGGAAGGTACCAGTTCTTTGTCTCCTTCAGGACGGGTGTGGAGCCGCTGATGGTGGACTTGGGATTGATGAGCTCAGTAGGCGAGAGGTCGCGTCCGCACTTCTCGCACTGGTCGCCATAGGCGCCCTGATTGTGACAGTAGGGACATTCGCCTGTGACATAGCGGTCGGCGAGGAACTGGTGTGCCTCTTCATCGTAAAGCTGTGTCGTGGTCTCCTCGGTGAGTTTTCCTTCATCGTAGAGTTTGCGGAACCAGTCTGCCGCAAACTGGTGGTGAATCTTAGAGGTGGTGCGGCTGTAAATGTCGAACGAGATGCCGAAGTCCTCGAAGGAGTCCCTGATCATGGTGTGGTAACGGTTTACCACGTCCTGAGGGGTGATTCCTTCCTTGCGTGCGCGAATAGTAATAGGTACACCATGCTCGTCGCTTCCACCAACGAAGAGTACCTCGCGTTTCTTTGCCCTGAGATATCGTACATAGATATCGGCCGGTACATATACGCCGGCCAGGTGTCCAATATGTACACCGCCGTTGGCATAGGGCAATGCCGATGTGACGGTATAGCGCTTGTATTGCTTGTTTTCCATTGGATAGTTTTGTTTTTATGATCAAATAGAAACACAGGCAGGAGCTTTTCCCCTGCCTGTGTCTGCTTATGCCCCTTCAGGGGGTTCTTTTTTGCAATCTGCTTTGATTACTTCTTGGCAGGAACCTCTTCCTCATCGGTCTCGCGGATGGTCTTACCCATAGTGAGGTAAGCCACAGGAGCAGCGATGAAGAGCGAGCTGAGCGTACCGAAGATAACACCCAGGATCATAGCGAACGAGAAGCTGCGGATGCTGTCACCACCGAGGATGAAGATACAGAGCAGCACAATGAGCGTTGTGACTGAGGTGTTGATGGTACGAGCCAGTGTCTGGTTCAGCGAGTCGTTGAACAGCGTCTGACGGTCACGCTTCTTGAAGAGCTTAAAGTTCTCACGCACACGGTCGAACACCACCACCTTGTCGTTGATGGAGTAACCAATCACAGTCAGGATGGCACCGATGAAGGTCTGATCGATTTCGAGCGACATGGGAACCCATCCCCAGAGCACCGAGTAGAAGCCAATCACGATGAGGGCATCGAGAGCCAGGGCTACGATGGAACCAACAGAGAAGGCCACGTTGCGGAAACGGACGAGGATGTAGATAAAGATAGCCACCAAGGCAATCAGCACGGATATGATGGCACCGTACGTAATGTCCTTAGCCACCGACGGACCTACCTTGGCAGAACTGATGATGGAACCGCCTTCGCGTACATCAGGATTCTTAAAGGCTGCCATATCTGCCTGATTAATCAGGCCTGCCTTAGTCAGAGCGTTGTAAAGAATGTTCTCTGCCTTGTCGTCTACCTCAGGATTGTTCGACTCGATATCCCAGTTGGTGGAGATACGTACGGTCTTACCTTCTGTACCGAGGGCAATGACGCTGGTGTTTGCCTCCTGATTAGCCTTCTCGCCGATGGTGTTGATGAAAGCACCAGACAGGGCTGCACGAACATCCTCCACATGGGTTTCCTTGTCAAGCTGGACCACATAGTTACGTCCACCTGTGAAGTCAATACTCTGACTCAGGCCGCGAACAGCGAAGCTGACACAGAAGATGATGGCTGCAATACCCCAGATGACGAAGGTCTTCTTATAAGCTGCCATGAAGTTGAACTTCGTGTTCTGCATCATGTTCTTGGAATAAGCAGTAACGAAGGTAAGGTTGGTCCACTTGTCCTTCTTCAGCATGTACTCATATACCAGACGGGTAAGGAACACGGCGGTGAAGAACGAACAGAAGATACCAATGATCCAGGTGGTGGCAAATCCCTTCACAGGACCTGTACCGAAGAACAGCAGGATGAAGCCAGTGATGAGAGAAGTGACGTTTGAGTCGAAGATGGCCGAGAAGGCATTCGAATAACCCTTGTTGAGGGCTTCCTTCACGCCGAGGCCCTTGCGTAGCTCTTCCTTCGTGCGTTCATAGATAAGCACGTTGGCGTCCACAGCAGTACCAAGGGTCAGCACGATACCAGCAATACCCGGCATGGTCAAAGCAGCCTGGAACGAGGTCAGAATACCGAGAGTGAAGAACAGGTTGAACAGCAGGGCGCAGTCGGCTAACAGACCAGGAATGATGCCATAAAGCATGATCATATAGATCATCAGCAACACGAAGGCAATGAGGAATGACCAGATACCCTGTTTGATGGACTGTGCACCGAGTGACGGTCCTACAACTTCTTCCTGTACAATACGGGTAGGAGCAGGCATCTTACCTGAATTCAGCGTGTTGGCCAAGTCCTTCGTATCTTCAATGGTGAAGTTACCAGTAATCTGTGAGTTACCACCATCGATCTCCTGGTTTACTCGGGGAGCGCTATAGACAGCGTCATCAAGTACAATAGCTACAGCCTTGCCTACATTCTGCTTGGTGAGCTGAGCCCAACGGCGTGCACCGTCAGAGTTCATCTGCATAGAAACATCGGGGTGACCCATCTGGTCGAAACCATCGCTGGCGCTGACAATCACGTCACCTTCTAACGGAGCACGTCCATTAGCTTCAGTAATCTTCAGTGCATACAGTTCATAGACATCGGCGTGAGCCTCGTTGGAACCGAAATCCGCGGGTTTGGCACCCCACAGGAGTTTCAGGTCGCTGGGAAGAATCTGGCGGGCAATGTCAGAGTAGATGACCTTGTTCACATCAGCAGTATCGCGTGCCAGTGCATAGCCAACCACTGCCAGCGTGTTTCCCTGAGTGGGCTGGAATACTGCAAACAGAGGGTTCTGCTTCTTTGCCTCAGCCTGAGCCTTGGCATCGTCGGCCTTGGCATCCTTCTTGCTCAGCTTGGCAGCCAAGTCACTGGCAGCAGCCTTTGCTGTGTCAGCAACAGCCTCTGCAGCCTCTGCAACCTCAGCAACTGTGGTTGTGTCGACAGCAACAGTGTCTGTTCCAAGATCACCATGAGAGGCGAAACGCTGGTTGAGCTGTGCAAAAAGAGGAGTAATCTCCTGAGAGTTGTATGTCTCCCAGAATTCCAGGTTGGCCGAACCCTGAAGCAGCTTACGAACACGCTCAGGCTCTTTGACACCAGGCATCTCCACCATGATGCGGCCGGACTGGCCTTCCAGTTTCTGAATGTTCGGCTGGACAACGCCAAACTTATCAATACGGTTACGAACCACATTGAACGAGTTGTCAACGGCCGACTGAACCTCAGCTCTCAAAGCGCTCTCTACTTCAGCATCAGTAGAGGAGGTGCTAACCTTGCCTTTCATCTGCTGGGTTGCAAAGATGGCAGCCATAGGACGGCCCTGTGCATTCTGTTTCCAATACTTGACGAACAGCGAGATAAAGTCATCCTGACTTGTCTCTTCTTCCTTCTTGGCCTCCTCCATCGATTTGCGATAGGCAGCGTCCTGCTTGTGGTCAGCCAGCACGTCAATCACATCGGGTACAGATACCTCGAGAATCACGTTCATACCGCCTTTCAGGTCAAGACCAAGGCCGATTTCCATTTCGCGGCACTGCTTGAAAGAATAGATGCCGCAGTACACTTTCTCGTTCATGATGGAGTCAAGGTACTCCTGACCTGCTTCCTCACCCATGGCCGCAGCCTTGTTTTCGTGATATCTTGTCACGAACGAGAAGGAGAGGTAGAAGATACACACTAGAATGAGAATCAGTGCGATAAATTTTACAATTCCTTTGTTTTGCATTTTGTTTATTATGTTATTTTTTAATTATTATATCTTGTTCACGCACATTTTAGCGTGCAAATATAGTGAATTTTTTACATTACGAAAAATTTATTAGCATTTTTCGCACATTTTTTAAGGTTTATCACTCATTTTTAGCCAACAAACCACAGGATAATGGTCAGAAACGTCAGTTTTGTTGTCAACAATACAATTGAAAGGCTGAAAATGATCTGAGCAGAAAATGTGGTCGATGCGGAAAAAAAAGCCTTTCTGAAAATATGACAAACCGAGTCCTCGACCAGCAGCTACAAAACAGTCTGTAAGCCCTTCTCCTATCTTCCGATGGGAATAGGAAATAGGACAGTCGTTGAAATCGCCGCAGACGATGACCGGCAGATGTCGGTGGGCTTCTATGTATCGATGAACGGCTTCAGCCTGACGGCTTCTTATGACGCTTGCCTTTGCCAATTTCTCTATCAGCAGTACTGATTCTGTACGGGCAGTGTCACGTCCCATCTTGCCATGTATCATCCGTCGGTAATTCTCACGGTCATCCTGATTGATGTGGCTAAACTCCAGATGATTATTCACAACCAAAACTGTATCGCGGCCTACCTTTAGGAAATAAGCCACGGAACCGTTGCTTTTTGACTCATACCAAATACGTTCCTTGCGCAGTATGGGGAATCGGGTATGGATGCCTACACCATTAAAACTCTGTTGTTTACAGAACACCGTGGTGTCGTTGTAGGGATAGATCTTGCTATATCTGTGCATGACAAATCGTCGCCATGTATCATTGTCTTCCTGTAGGCACACGATGTCTGCCTTCTGGCGGGCCAGATAGTTGTAGACAGAGTCGAAGCCATCATTTTCATGATATTTCCCGTTGCCGCTGTAGCAAGCTACATTATACGACAGGACTTTGATGGTTCCGTCAGGCAAATCTTTTGGAGAGTTCAGGGGAAGATAGATAGTAATAGGTACGTACGCGAGGGCATATCCTAAAACAGGAATCCACAAGCGTCGCCACTTGAACATGATCCAAAAGAAAACGAAGAGCAGGTTCAGTAACAGGAAAAAAGGAAATACCAACCCTAGCCATGACAGATGAGAGAAAGTGGGTGGCGGTACGTGGTCGGAATAACCTGACAGCAGCATCAAAGCGATAACAGCCAAGTTGGCGCCTGCCACCAAGTTTAGCGTAAAAAGTTTCAACTGTTTGATCATCTTTCATTGCTGGCATCAAACAGCCGTTTCTTTTCTTCTTTTGTCAAACTGTCATAGCCACTCTTACGGATTTTGTCGAGGATGGCATCAATTTCGTCCTGACGTGCTTTTTTGCGAGCGTTATATTCCATATCGTCCACTTTTGTGGCTCCTCTGTCAGCATGCATGTGGGGAGTCTGTTGTGTCCTGCCCGACCCTTTATGCTGCTCAAAGTTACGTTTCATACGATTAAAGAACTCCTCTCCACGTGAACGATTATATTGAGAACCGGGATGTTCGTTCCAATAACGTATCAGAAGATATCCGAAAAGCATACCCCCCAAGTGAGCCGTATGGGCTACACCATCGCCAGAGGAACTGAATGCAAAGTACAGTTCAATGGCAGCATAGCCAGCCACAAACCATTTTGCCTTGATAGGTATGGGTAATGGGAAGATAAAGATACGTTCGTTGGGAAAGGTCATTCCGAAAGCAAGCAGAATGGCGTAGACGCACCCTGAAGCTCCAACGGTGGCTCCTAGATTCATTACAGGCTGCCCAAAGAGCCCAATGTAATCACAATACTGGGCAACCTCTTGTACCAAACCAGCACCGATTCCACAACAAATGTAATAAAAAAGGAATTTTTTCTCACCCCATACTCGCTCTATCACACTACCGAACATCCACAGCGCAAACATATTGAAAAGAATGTGGGTAGGATTCAGCAGAATCAAAGCGTGCATAAACATATAAGTAAGCAACTGAAAGACATGGAAGTCTGGCGCCATGAAAAAGTGCAATCCCAGCAGGTTGTTAAGATCAATTCCCCGCATGTATGCCACCTGGGTTGCCAGTGCCATGAGCACGTTCACTATCAGCAGATTTTTTGTAATCTTCGGCATTGAAAACATTTTCTCAACTATCTATTTGACTATTTACGTTTTACGATTCTTACACGCGTATTTTCATTATTCGGGCGCAAAATTACGAAAAATATCCCGTTTTTCATGAAAAAAAGGGGTTAAACAGACTATTTTTCAGTAAAAAAGTGATTTTTTCCTTTATTTTGTTGTTTTATTGAATCAATTGTCCTATATTTGTACCGTAAAAAAGCGAAATTCCGTATAAATTTACTAATAATTCACTAAAAAACAAGATTATGAACAAGACAGAATTAGTAGAGAAAATTGCCGCAGGTGCTGGCATTTCTAAAATTGACGCCAAGAAAGCTCTCGATGCAACCGTAACTGCAATTAAGGATGCTCTCGTAGCAGATGAAAAGGTTTCACTCATTGGCTTCGGCACGTTCAGCATTAGCGTACGCCCGGCTCGCGAGGGAATCAACCCCGCTACTAAGGAGAAGATTACTATTGCTGCCAAGAAAGTTGCTAAGTTCAAGGCAGGTGCAGAGCTGACAGATGCTATGAACTAATATTATTTTGTAAATAAATTTCTTGCGGTGGAGTCTACTTAGCTCCGCCGCTTTTGCTTTTTTTAAGGATTCAGATTTTGCCATCCGTATTATATTTCGTAATTTTGCAAACCACTAATTCAATTTGCAAATGACAACGAACTACCAATTGCGTTATGCAGCCCATCCTGCCGATGCCCGCAACTACGATACAGCCCGTCTCCGTCAAGACTTTCTTATCGAATCATTATTTGTTGCAGACGAGGTACAGATGGTCTACTCCATGTACGACCGGATGATTGTGGGTGGAGCCATGCCTGTCAACGAGAACTTGCCCCTGGAGGCTATTGAACCGTTAAAAGCTCCCTTCTTCACCTCCCGGCGTGAAGTGGGTATATATAATGTTGGGGGGCCAGGAACAGTACGTGTTGGTGAAACGACATTCCGACTTCAGTTCAAGGAAGCCCTCTACGTCGGCGGTGGCGACCGTGAAGTGCTTTTCTGTAGTGACAATCCCGAGAATCCTTCCAAGTTCTATTTCAACTCTACCGTTGCTCATGTTGCCTACCCCTGCCGCAAGATAACGAAGCAGAATGCAGTTGTGGCTCACATGGGGTGCCGAGATATGTCGAACGAACGCCACATCAACAAGATGCTTGTCAATCAGGTGCTGGCTACCTGTCAGCTTCAGATGGGAATGACCGAACTTGCTCCAGGTTCTGTGTGGAACACTATGCCCGCCCACACTCATTCCCGCCGCATGGAAGCATACTTCTATTTTGAGTTGCCCGAAGATCAGGCGGTCTGCCACTTCATGGGAGAGCCAAAGGAGACGCGCCACATCTGGATGCACAACGAGCAGGCAGTACTCTCGCCAGAATGGAGCATCCACAGTGCTGCCGCTACCCATAACTATACATTCATCTGGGGAATGGGAGGGGAGAACCTGGATTATGGTGACCAGGACTTCTATGCAATCACCGATTTACTGTAAAAATTCACATACTTATCAACTTAATAAACTTACAATCAAAATGGCAAATTTATTTTCTTTAGAGGGTAAGAACGCCTGGATAACGGGCGCATCTTACGGTATTGGCTTCAACATTGCCAAGGCATTTGTTGCAGCAGGTATTAAGAACATCATTTTTAACGACATCAACGAGGCCGCCCTGCAGCGTGGACTGGATAATTACAAGGAAGCAGGCATCGACAATGTGAAAGGCTATGTCTGCGACGTGACCGATGAGAACGCCGTGAAGCAACTGGTCAGCAAGATTCACGAGGAAGTAGGACAGATTGACATACTGGTGAATAATGCCGGTATTATTAAGCGCATTCCCATGCACGAGATGAAGCGTGCTGAGTTCCAGCAGGTTATCGACATTGACCTTGTCGGTCCGTTTATCTGTTCGAGTGCTGTCATTCCCGAGATGATGGAGCGCAAGGAGGGTAAGATTATCAACATCTGCTCCATGATGTCCGAGCTAGGTCGCGAGACCGTAAGTGCCTATGCAGCTGCCAAGGGTGGTCTGAAGATGCTCACACGCAACATCTGTTCCGAGTATGGCGAATACAACATCCAGTGCAATGGTATCGGTCCGGGTTACATTGCAACACCCCAGACAGCACCGCTGCGTGAACGCCAGGCTGATGGCAGCCGTCATCCCTTCGACTCGTTTATCTGTGCCAAGACGCCTGCCGGCCGTTGGCTCGATCCTTCAGAGTTAGGAGGCCCTGCAGTGTTCCTTGCCTCCCACGCCTCCGATGCCGTCAATGGTCATGTGCTCTACGTAGATGGCGGTATCCTGGCTTACATCGGCAAACAGCCGAAGTAATGATATGAAACTGCTATATTCCCTTTTGTTGTTCCTGCTGGCCACCAGTACCTTGGCGGCAACAGACGCTAAGGTCTGGCTGGATAGATTGGACAAGAGTCTTGAACAGCGTGAGTCCTTCGAACAGAAACGTATCGACAGGATCGACCGTCTGAAACAAGACATGGACAAAGCCCGCCAGAGGGGTCAGGAGTACGAACAGCTTTATGCCTTGTATGACGAATACAAGGCATACTGCTATGACTCTGCCTGTTATTATGCCACTGCTTGTCTTGAGAAAGCCACAGCAGCGGGTAATGAGTCCCAGATTGTGAAGGCAAAGAATGCAATGGCCTTTTCCCTTATCTCGGCAGGCATTCTCTCCGAGGCTCACGACCTGCTGCGGTCTATTGACCGTTCTCGGCTGGAGGGCAGCCTGCTGAAAGACTATTATGACCAGAACTGCCGTTTGTGGATGTCCATGGCCGACTATGTGAAAGAGGAGCCCTTCTATACCAAGTATATCACCCTGAGCAATGCCTATCTCGACTCTCTCAGGCAGATGCTTCCCGAGAACAGTGCCGAATGGTGGGCTTGTACTGGTTCGCACCAGATGCGGGACCACCAGTATCACGAGGCACTGGCATCGTTCGAGAATGTGCTGCAGATCTGCGACTCCGACCTTCACCAGCGGGCCATGACTACCGCCCAGATGGCATGGGCATATATCTATTTGGACGAGGAAGATAAAGCCATCAGCTACTTCGCACAGTCGGCCATCACCGACAACGAAACCGCCACACGCGAGATAACGGCACTCTACCACCTGTCGCGTCTCATCTACCGACGTGGTGACTACGACCGTGCTAGCCGCTACGTGCACCAGGCGCTGGAAGATGTCAACTTCTACGGCACGCGCCTGCGGAAAGTGGAAATCAACGACATCCTGCCCATCATCGAGCAGGACCGCTATCAGGCCATGGTGAGCCAGCGTAATTGGCTCTTTGCCGCTACAGGGCTGGCAGTGGCCCTGTTGTTGGGAATACTGCTGGGCTACTGGTATATTCACAAGAAGAACCGTAAGTTGACCGAGGCACGTGAGACTATTCACCGGCAGCTTGACCAGCTTCAGGAGAAGAACCAGCAGCTCTCCACCGCCATTCATCAGCTGCAGGAGGCCAATAAGATCAAGAACGAGTATATAGGACGCTCGTTCTACACCAATGCCCAGTTCATAGCCAAGCTCGAAAAACTCTATATGGCACTCGACCGTAAGATCACTGCACGACAGTATGACGATTTGCGCACTACACTCAAGCAGTCGACCCTGAACGCTGAACGCGAAAACATGTTTGAATCTTTCGACCAGACATTCCTCAAGCTCTTCCCGCAATTTGTGGCGAAGTATAATGAGCTGTTTGACGAGAAGGACAGGAAGGAGCCAGCTAACGACCATTCGCTGACCAGTGAGATGCGTATCTTTGCACTTATCCGACTGGGTATTACCGATAGTGATCGCATTGCTAATTTCCTTGACTATTCTGTGCATACCGTGAACACTTACAAAACTCGCATAAAAAACCGTTCCAAGGTAGATAACGACCAGTTTGAACAGCTCATCATGGAGATATAGCCCCAATATTTTCATTATACAAAATTGATATCCTACTTGAAAAAGCCGCTGATTTTCAGCGGCTTTTTGTGTGTATAAAGGAAAATGTCTTATACAAAGCCTTGCAAATTTCCTTTTCTCTGTGTTTACCTCTAACTTTGCAGTCGGAAAACTACAATATTATTATGAAACGGATATTATCAATTTTAACCATTCTGTTCAGTATGAATGCCATGTCGGCTCAAGAGTATCATCCTATGGCACATCCTGATGCTGTCGTTCGCGCTGGCAATGCACGTTTTACGGTGTTGACACCAGAAATGATTCGTATTCAATACAGCGACCGTGCTCTTTTCGAAGACCGTGCTACCTTTGCCATTGTGAACCGCCGTCTGCCAGTGCCGGCCTTTACCTCAGAGCAGAAGGATGGCTGGCTCACCATCACCACCGATGCGCTCACCCTTAAATATAAAATAGGTGGAGTGATTGACGGTCGTCATCCCTCGGCCGAGGTGCTGACAGTCAGCCTGACACTCAACAACCGCCGTGTCATGTGGTATCCCGGCAAAGACGATGCCATGAACCTGAAGGGTACTACCCGTACGCTGGACGGTCAGATAGGCGACAACAAACGGCAGGAGTTGGAGAACGGATTGCTCTCCAGGGCAGGATGGGCCGTTATCGACGAGTCTCCCCGTGCCCGCCGCGGTGATGGCTCGACCACCTTCGTGTTTGACAGGCAGGTGGATGGTATCGACTGGGTGGCAGAGCCGGTAGACAAGGATGCCATTGATTGGTATTTTATGGGTTACGGACATCAGTACAAGAAAGCCCTGGGCGATTATATCAAGGTGGCAGGACGTCAGCCTATGCCCCCCCTCTTTGTGTTGGGCTACTGGTATAGCAAGTACCAACGCTATACAAGCGATGAGTTCATGGAGATAGTGAACGATGTGAAGCATTTCCAGATTCCCATGGATGTCATGATCTTTGATATGGACTGGCATACTCAGGGCTGGACGGGCTGGACATGGGACCGGACGGCCATTCCCGACCCGGAAGGGCTTATTGACTGGATGCACAAGCAGGGACTGCACGTGAGCTTGAACCTGCATCCTGCTGATGGCGTTGACGATGATGAGGACTATTTCCACGACCTGCGTTTGGACATGGGTATGGAAAGTGATACCAAGGTGGTGCCTTGGAATCTGAGCGATGGACGCTTCTATCACCACATGTTCAACCGTATCATCCGTGCCCGCGAACGTCAGGGCGTGGACTTCTGGTGGCTCGACTGGCAGCAGAACCTCACCAGCAAATATGTCCCTGGATTGGGCGAGACCTTCTGGTGCAACCATGTGTTCTACAACGACATGCGACTGAACCGTACGGACCGCCGTCCACTCATCTTCCACCGCTGGGGAGGACTGGGCAGCCACCGTTACCCCATAGGGTTCTCTGGTGACTCCTTTTCTACTTACGGCACGCTGGGCTGGCAGCCTTACTTCACTGCCACGGCATCGAACGTTTGCTTCGGCTACTGGGGACACGACCTCGGCGGACATCAGCAGACAGGACCCAATGATGGGCAGCTCTACCTCCGTTGGATGCAGTATGGCGTGTTCACACCGGTGTTCCGCACACATGCCACCAATTGGGAGGGCATTGAGCGCCGCATCTGGAAGTACGACAACTTCCCACAGCTGCTGGAGACGGTGAAGCTGCGCTATGCCCTCATGCCTTATATCTATACGGCAGCCCGACAGGCATACGATACAGGTGTCAGCATCTGTCGTCCGCTCTACTATGAATGGCCGGAAGACAACCAGGCCTACCTCTTTGAGGACGAATATATGTTCGGCGACGACATCCTCGTGGCTCCCGTAGTGACCAAAGCCGGCGCCGACGGCATGACGGCACGCCGCACCTGGCTGCCCGAAGGACGATGGTTCGACGTGTGCCGCAATAGGGTGGTCAATGGCAACCGCATCCTCACTGACAGATACACCATGGACGAGATACCTTATTTCTACCGTGCCGGTAGTGTGATTGTGAACTACCCACCCATGATGAACTTGAACACACGCCCCGACCGCTTGATCATCAAGGTAGTGCCCGGTGCCGACGGCGAGACATCGCTCTATGAGGACGAGGGCGACACAGAAGGCTACAAGCAGGGGGCCTATACCACTACACGCATCACGCATCAGGCAGGGACGCTGACCATCCACCCGCGTGAAGGTCGCTTCAACGGCATGCCCGAAAGCCGTGCTTATACGGTGGAGTTCCTCAGCGTCGGCCATCCCCGTTCGGTCAGTATCAACGGCCGCGAGCTGGCGGCTGCCGATTGGCGCTATGAGCCAGAGAGCCAGCTATTGACAGTCAATGTGTCCCGAGTTTCATGTCAGCAGGAAACAATAATAGAAGTGAAGAGTAAATAGTTCATTTATCATTTATCATTTAGCGGCGTAGCCACACCAAATAGTTATGAATCTCCGTAGTTATTATTTATCATTTATCATTTGTCATTTATCATTCAGCAGCGCAGCCGCGCAAGACTTGTGGATCACCGGGACGGCAGTGCCTGGTGGTACTCAGAAGTTGGAGAAGGTAAGCGACAACGACTATAAATATGCCGGGCGTCTGAACGCTGGCGAGTTGCGGGTTTCAACATCCAAGAAGCCTGCCAAAGGAACCTTGTACCTCACGCCTGTGGTGGCCGATGCCAGTCTGGTGAATAACGGTATCACCTACTTCGCGACAACCGATGCTCAGGCAGCAGCCTGGCAGGTGTTGGTCAGCGAAGATCGTTACCGTGTGCATGTCAACACCGACCAGAAGGTGCTTCATGGTGAGCTGTTCCAGCCGTGGGGTGAATTGTTCATTGCCGGAGGAGCTACTGAGGTGGGTTGGAAGTCCGAGGGCAAGATGCTCCTCATGAAACAGAGTCCCGACAATCCTTGTGTTTGGACATGGGAGGGCGAGCTGAAACGTCACCCTGAGGTGGAGGAGCCTGCCAGCTTTAAGTTCCAAGGACAGGACCGTTGGCATCCCAAGAGTCTCCACCCCTACAGTCAAGGTGCCGACGTGCTCAACGACAGCCGGTTGCGAACCGGCGGCGACGACACCAAGTGGGACATCAGTCGCGACGGACACTACCGCATCAGCATCGACCTGTTCCACGAGACCATACATGCCGAGCTCATAGACCAGAAGCATTGAGCCGGCGACGCGTCTTTTCATCCATTCATCATGTCTGTATCAGTTTCAATTATGGTAAAGAGATTTGTTTTCATGCTTCAAGGTCTCGCCGTCGCAGCCGCTGTGACGGCGCAGACCGCCTTGGCAACGAACGACAGTGTTGCAGTGTTCTGGCCGAAAGACTATGAGCCGTCATTCCACCAGCCATCCCCCATCTTCGAACGCGAACCCATGGCAACGGAGCCGCTGCCAAGTGGCTGGAGGCTCAGACCAGTCTTCGCACAGCGCAACGGGCATCATATCGCTACCGTGCAAGTCGGGGAGGATGTTGATCTGTATGGGACGGGCGAGGTGACAGGTCCCCTGAAGAGGAACGGAAGGAAGATATCACTCTGGAACATCGACAACCCCGCCTATGGCGTTGATGGGGGGTCACATCTTTATCAGAGCCATCCATGGGTGATGGGACTGCGCAGTGACGGCACCACGTTCGGCATCATTGCCGATAATACCTGGCGACAGACTATCAGCACCGGCAGGGACGTGGTGTTCGAGAGTGACGGACCGGCATTCCGCATCATCATCATAGAAAGAAGTAATGTGCAGCAGCTCATGCAGGCACTGGCCGACTTGACGGGACACATGCCTCTGCCCCCGCTGTGGGCACTGGGCTATCACCAGTGTCGTCACACCTACAGTCCCGACGGCCGAGTGATGGAGGTGGCAGACCTGCTGCGGCGCCATCGCATACCATCTGACGTCATCTGGATGGACATTGACTATATGGATGACTATCGCATCTTTACATTCCATCCCGATGCATTCCCCAATCCTTACAGGCTAAACGACTATCTGCACCAACACAATTTCAAGACAGTATATATGATTGACCCAGGTGTCAAGGTGGAAAGCGGTTACTTTGTCGACGACCAAGGAACGGCCGCTGATTACTGGGTAAAAGACAAACATGGAAACCCCTTTGTGGGCAATGTGTGGCCAGGCGCATGCCATTTCCCCGACTTCTCACGTCCTGAGGTACGTACATGGTGGGCCACCCTTTACCGTGACTTCATGGCTACGGGTGTGGACGGGGTATGGAACGACATGAACGAACCTGCCATCTTTGGGCAGCCAGAGAACACCATGCCGAAAGACAACCATCATTTGGGTGGTGACGGGGTGGCACCAGGTCCCCACCTGCGTTTTCACAATGTGTATGGCATGAACATGGTACGTGCCAGCCGCCAGGGACTGCTGCTGGCTCACCCGCAGAAACGACCCTTCATTCTTTCACGTTCCAATTTTCTGGGTGGACAACGCTATGCCGCCACATGGACAGGCGACAATCTCTCGTCTGCCGACCACATGCAACTCAGCGTACCCATGTCGCTGACGCTCGGTCTGAGCGGACAACCTTTCAATGGTTCTGACATCGGCGGGTTCTGCGAGAATTCCAACGGTGAACTGGTGGCTCAATGGACTGCGTTAGGTGTATTCTTCCCCTTTGTGCGCAACCACAACACTAAGGGAACCATAGCCCAGGAACCATGGGCCTTTACTCCGCAGGTGCTCGATGTCTGTCGTACAGCCATCAACCGCCGCTACAGGCTTATGCCCTATATCTACACATTGTTCCGCGAGGCCAGCACAACAGGAATGCCCGTGATGCGTCCGCTTTTCATGGCCGATACTCAGGACTTGAGCTTGCGCAGCGAAGACCGTGCCTTCCTTCTCGGAGGTGACCTCATGATACGGCCACAGTGGGCCAAGGATGTAGCCATGCCCCGACAGTCCTGGCAGCCTTTTGCACTGGAAGAGGATGCCGATGGCTATCAGTGTGAACTGAGACAGCGTCCGGGTTCGGTAATACCCCTGGCCAATCTGGCGCAGAGCACTGCTGAGATGCGTACCGATTCGCTGACCCTCCTCGTCTGTACTGACAGTGGGGGAAGGGCAGAAGGTCAACTCTATGAGGACGAGGGTGACGGCTTCGGCTATCTTGAAGGCAGTTATCGGCAGACCGCCATCGAGGCGGTGCTGCAGCGGAAACAGCTAACTGTGAACCTGCGGCCCACAGGTGGCAGACTGCCTGTCGTGGAACGTACACTACGCGTGGCATATGTGTCACAGGGCAGGGTACAGTATTCTCAATGGAAGAAAGGAAACAGCATAACTTTCAAAATTAAATAATCAACAACTTAAAAGCATCTTTAACTTATGATGAACAAACGTATTACTTACCTCATTATGTGGGCACTCTGTTGCTTCACATCCGTCAGTGCTTATGCATTGGAACAGGTGGAAGGCGTCTACCAGATAGGTACAGCCGACCAGCTTATCGAGTTTGCCAACATGGTGAACGGCGGCGAGAACGGTGCCTGCGCCGTGCTTACAGCAGATATCAACATGGACGGCAAGAACTATGTACCTATCGGCTGTGACGAGAGCCGTTTTGTGGGAACCTTCGACGGACAGTATCACAAGATTGATAACATCTACTATGAGGGTTCTTCTAAAGTGGGTATCTTTGGTGTGGTCAATGGTGGCTGCGTCATCAAGAACCTAACAGCCGGTTCGGGCAATTATATTGTGGGAGCTCAGTATGTAGGTGGCATTGTCGGAGCCTCCGATGGTAGTGGCTGGGTGACACTCGAGAATGTAGGTCACGAAGGCTATGTAGAGGGAGATGGTAACAATGTCTGCGCCATCATTGGCGTAGTGTTTAACGGCGGACCCGCCACCCGCATCATTAACTGCTACAATACCGGCGACGTGAAAGCCGGCGGCGAGAGTGCCATCATCACTGGATGGTTTGGCGGTCACGGAAGTGTTGAGGTAAAAGGTTTCTGGAACACGGGCAGGATGCTCTCTGGCGGTGCTAACGATGGGAAGGATCTCTGGCGCAACAGTGCAGCCATCACCGCAGAGTTGATCTTCAACCTCTACGATGCTCAGGGAGCTACAGTGATTGGCGAAGGTGACCTGGCTTCTGGAAAACTGGCTTTCCAACTGAACGGAAATCAGGACGCTGGCGTATGGCGCCAGAACCTGGAAGGTTCCGAACTTGATGCCCAACCTACGTTCAACCCCACCCACCAGCCGGTTTATGCCAATGGCAGCTTGAAGTGCGACGGCATCACTGCTAAGGAAGGTACCCTTGTGGCATTCTCCAACCATGAAGGCAGCTCTGTTGACGATCATGTGTTCATCGGTGGTTTCTGCAGCGGATGCGGCAAGTGGCAGGAAGATTACCTGCAGGCCGATGCCGATGGGTTCTATTCCATTGCTGATGGCAGCCAGCTCAACTGGTTTGCTTATTTGGTGAATCAGGGACAAGGCGATGCCAATGCCCGTCTGACTGCCGATATTGATATGGAAGGGTTTGTGTGGACCCCCATCGGGCAGGATGGCCGCGACTTCAGGGGACATTTCGACGGACAGGGTCATCGAATCCTGAAACTGAAGACGACAGAAGGCTATAACAACCAGGCTCTCTTCGGACAGGCTGTGGGCGGTGCTGTGATTGAAAGGGTGGTCATCGACAAGTCCTGTACGATTGTAGGTGCAGCCTTTACTGCAGGCATTCTTGGACATGTATGGGGTGATGGTGTCATCGTACGCAACTGCGGCAATGAGGCCGACATCAACGGTACAGCACAGAATGCCGCCGGTATCGTGGGCTGTTCCGAGAAAGAGGTTCACATCCTGAATTGCTACAATCTGGGAACCATCACCGGTTCGCATGAGAATGCAGGTATTTGCGCATGGATGGGAAGCGACAAGTCTACCATTAAGAACTGCTATAGTACGGGTTTGGTAAACGATGGCCCTGGCCTTTGGAGGCGTGACGATATATTCAGTGAAAACGTCTACCAAATGGATGGTGATCAGGGTGAGTCATTCACGGAAGAGCAGATGAAGAATGGTGAATTGGCCTATAAACTCAATGGAAAGAAGAGCGATGCAGTGGACTGGTATCAGGTGATTGGCACCGAGGACCATCCCATGCCTTTCGGCACAGCTGTGGTTTATGCCAACGGTGACCTCCAGTGCGATGGTATCACCCCAGTGGCAGGCAGCAGCGTGTCCTACAGCAATAGTGTTGGTGGCAATGTTGCTCAGCATACCTGGAACGACTGGGGTTTCTGCGAGAAATGCGATGCTCTGAATCCCAACTACCTCACTGCCGTTGACGGATTCTATCAATTGGCCAATGAAAAACAGGTGAACTGGTTTGCTCATTATGTAACCAAGGAGAACCAGCGTGCCAATGCCCAGCTGACGGCCGACATTGACATGGCCGAAGTAATGGGATATCCCGGCATAGGTGACGGTAACCATCCTTTTGCCGGTATCTTTGAAGGCCAGGGACACATCATCCGCAACCTGACCATCGACATGCCTGGCGAGGCAAATGTAGGATTCTTCCGTGATATCACTGCCGGTGCACAGATTTCGGGCTTCACCATTGATAATAGCTGTAGCATTCGTGGCAAGAACTTTGTGGGTGCCTTCGTGGGACATGCCAGCGGTAACGGCGAGGCTCGGCTGGAACAATTGGGTAATGAAGGCAATGTGACGTCGGTGGAACAGAATGCTGGTGCCATCGTAGGTTGCAATACCTCTGGCGAGCTGAAACTGACGCTTGAGAACTGCTATAATGCCGGTGATATCACTTCGGGATGGGAGGCTGGCGGCCTGTCAGGCTGGCTGGGTAACGATGCTATTGTGACCAATTGCTACAACGTGGGTGCCGTGACCAATGGAGAGTCGTTTGCCCGTGGAAACAATATTCAGATTACCAATTGCTTCGACCCTGTGACCGATTGGCCTGCCCTGCCTGTAAGTCCTATTGAGGACTTCACCAACGGCATCATCTATCAGGCGCTGGCTGATGCTGCCCCTGGCATCTGGTTCCTGAGTGCTTCCGAGAACGGACATCCTGTACTTTATAAGACTGGTGACAGCAACGCCATCGAGACTGTGTTCCAGAACGTTGAACTCCAGGATGACGCTATTTACGACCTGCAGGGTCGCAAGATTTCTACTGCGTCACTGCGCAGGGGTATCTATGTCAGCAACGGCAGAAAGTTCATAGTGAAGTGAGAAGAACAATCATCCTTTTGACGGCTCTGCTGACATGCTGCCTGGTGCAGCTGTCGGCAGAGTCCGTAAAACCTGATCCTCTGGCAGACCCCGAGGCTGTCGTGACATCTGGCAGGGCACGGTTTACGGTGCTGACTCCCGAGATGATACGTATACAGTACAGCTCGACGGCGAAGTTTGAAGACCGTGCAACCTTTGCCGTCGTTAACCGCCGTCTGTCGGTACCGGCATATACCATTCGCGAAGAAGACGGCTATCTCTTCATTGAGACAGAGGTGCTGACGCTGCGCTACAAGAAAAACAGTATCATATCGGCGCAGTATCAGAAACCCGACAACCTGAGTGTCACGATGAAAATGGGAGGACACGATGTGATATGGTATCCCGGCAAGGTGGATGCCCTGAACCTGAAAGGAACGAAACGTACCCTCGACACCGCCAGTGGCGACAACCAGCGTACCGAGTTGGAGAATGGCATCATCTCGCGTGCCGGATGGGCTGTCATCGATGAATCTCCCTCCACTCGTCGCGCTGACGGTTCCACTACCTTTGCTTTCGATGGTGAGGTAGATGGTATTGCTTGGTTGTCGGAGCCAGTGGACCCTTATGCCGTTGACCTCTACTTCATGGGTTACGGCCATCAGTACAAGAAGGCCATCGGCGACTACATCAGCATAGCCGGTCGCCAGCCCATGCCGCCGCTTTATGCCTTGGGTTATTGGTACAGTAAGTACCAGCGTTATACGCAGAGCGACTTCATGAACCTGACCAACGAGATGAGACAGAACGACATTCCCATCGATGTGATGATCATGGACATGGACTGGCACTTGGACGGATGGACGGGATGGACGTGGAACAGAAACCTCATATCCAACCCCGAGGGGCTGATACGCTGGATGCACCAGCAGGGGCTGAAGGTGAGCCTGAATCTGCATCCCGCCGACGGTGTGGCCAGCCATGAAGAGCACTTCAGCGAGATACGCAGCGACATGGGTCTGCCTGCTGGTGTCGACCGCGTGCCCTGGCAGCTGCACGACTCCACCTTCTACCGCTCACTGTTCAGTCGCATCATCCGCGACCGCGAACGTCAGGGCGTGGACTTCTGGTGGCTCGACTGGCAGCAGAACCTGACCAGCAGATACGTCGACGGTCTAGGTGAGACATTCTGGTGCAACCATGTGTTCTACAACGACATGCGGCTGAACCGTACAGACCGCCGTCCTCTGATCTTCCATCGTTGGGGAGGGCTGGGCAGCCATCGCTACCCTATAGGATTCTCGGGCGACACCTATGGCACCTTCGGATCGTTGGCCTTCCAACCTTATTTCACTGCCACGGCATCGAATGTGTGCTTCGGCTATTGGGGCCACGACCTGGGTGGACATTTGCAGCTGGGCGATCCCAATCCGGAACTGATGCTGCGGTGGCTGCAGTTCGGTGTATTCTCACCCATATTCCGTACCCACGGAGCCAGCCAGGCCGGCAATGAACGCCGCATCTGGAAATACGAGAACTTCCCCTCGATGCTGAAATGCGTCCACTTGCGCTATCAGCTCATGCCCTACATCTATACTGCTGCCCGGCAGGCCTATGATACAGGCATCAGCATCTGCCGTCCGCTCTATTATGAATGGCCAGAGGAAAACGAGGCCTACCGTTCGGAACAGGAGTATATGTTCGGCGATGATATACTGGTTTCGCCTGTGGTGACGGCATCGGAACGTGACGGAAAGGCTTTCCACCGCACCTGGTTGCCTCAGGGACAGTGGTATGATGTGTGCAGGGGTATGCTCGTTGAGGGCGGACAGACGATCGGCCAGTGGTATGGCCAGGAAGAGATACCGTATTTCTATCGGGCAGGTGCAGTTATTCCATGTAATCCTAAGCTGCCGAATCTCAAGACGCGTCCCGATGAGCTGCACCTCGTCGTTGCGCCTGGAGCCGACGGCGAGACGTCGCTCTATGAAGACCAGGGCGATACGCAGGACTATATGTCGGGAGCCTACACTACCACCGTCATCCGTCAACAGCGCACCGGTGGGCAGATACTGCTCGACATCATGCCTCGAAGCGGATACTTCGAGGGTATGCCGACGGAAAGAAGCTATACGGTGCAGGTGCTGGATGAGGACTGCCCGCAGTCGGTGAGTGTCAATGATGTCGATACCGACAGCTGGAGCTATGATGACGAGCGGCATGAGGTGACTGTCAGCATTGCTGCCACATCTTGCGACCAGCCCGTAACTGTCAGACTACAACGTGCTGGAACCGGCATCGGTGTTGCTCATGCCACGGCTTTGTGTTCGGAACAGTATTTCGATCTGCAGGGACGGCAACTGTCATCGGCATTGCCCAATACACCATGCATCATCCGCCGTACATGGTCGGACGGACGGGTACAAACCATAAAAGAAATCAGGAAATAGAAGTATATGAAACGTATTGTTTGTTTATCATTGGTCATTTCTTGCCTGTCGTTTGGCAGCGTAGCCGCACAGACTGCGCTGTGGGCAGCAGGCTCGGCAGTACCCGACGGACCCCGTCAGCTGGAACTGTGTCCTGATGGCAAGTTCCGCTTTGCGGGAGCCTTGGTTGAAGGAGAACTGCTGCTCATGACCACTGCCACCTGTAGCGAGGGCGTCACACAGTATCTTACCCCTAAGCTGGTGGACTCCTATCTTGTCAACTACGGCATCGGTTACACCATGACCACCAACAGCAGCAGTCCTGGATGGGTGGTGTCGTTCAGCGAGGACAGCTATCGTTTCATCGTCGATCCAGTCAGCAAGACGGTCACGGGCGAGCTGTTCCTGCCATGGAATGAACTGCTCATAGCAGGAAGCGCCATAGCCGGTGGCTCAGACCAAACGGAATGGAAACGTGACAACATGCTTTCCTTCGTCCGTGACCACGACAATCCTTACATCTTTGAATGGACGGGAGAGTTGGATATCTACGATAATGTGGTGGAGCCCGGACGGTTCAAACTGGAAGGCCAGATGACGTGGGGTCCCCGTGAGCTTCATCCTTTCCGTCAGGACGAAGACATTCTTCATGCCTCTCGGCTGCGTATAGGGGGTGACGATACAAAATGGCGTGTCACCACACCAGGCGTTTACCGCATACGGGTTAACTTGTTCAGCGAATCCATTCAGGCTGAGATGCTTTCTGGCAAGGCATCCTATAGCCGTGAGGAGACACCCATCCGTTCTGTCTGCACCGATGCGTCCACTGCTGAACGGGTCTACAGCCTGCAAGGTCATATGAGGAACAACCTTGGCCACGGCATGAACATCGTACGGCAGACTGACGGCATGGTCAGGAAAGTGGTCATCAGATAGTCTCATCCCTTTACACTAAAGGTTCTATAGTATGATACTAAAGGGTTTATAGTATGATACTAGCGTCCCTTTAGTATGATACCAAAGGTGCTCTGGTATCATACTAAAGGGACGCTGGTTTTCACCCAAGACTGGCTTGGGATGGGTGAAATCAGTTGATCAGGAAGATCTTGGTCTGACCATTGTAGGTGGCCTTGATGGTGGCACGGCCCTCAATGATGGGACTCACCTCGAACTTCACGCCGGGTACGTCGGATTTTGCCTCCAGCTTGCTGCCCTTCAGCAGACGGCCGTAGACCTGATAGCGGTTCTGCTCGGCAAAGCCGTTCTGGGCGTTGAAGCGGACGGGCGTCGTGGGGATGTTCAGCTTCTGGCCGTCGGCGGTGATGATCACTTGCGGCACCGTGGGAACAAATGCAGTAATACTGGTGGCTCCCTTAGAGAAGCCGATGCCGTGGAGGTCGAAGAGTCCCTGCGGACGCTGCGGGCCCTGCTGGGGGCGACGCCCGCCAAACTGTCCGCGCTGCGGCTGTTCGGGCTGCTGCACCTCGGGACCATCAACGACGAGGTAAATGGCATGTTTGCCGGTAAGACCCTCGACGGCGGGAACGGGGATGCCCACCAGACCGGTCTTGTTGTGGCCACCAGCAATAGTCTCAACTGCAATTTCCTTACCCTTCCAAGGGTCATCGAGCATAACGTGAATCTTAAAGTCACCCTTGCCGCTGGGTGTCAGATACAGATTCAGGTGGGCATTGTCGCCGGCTTTCGTACCCTCGAAGGCCTTCAAGCCCTTGGTGTCCTTGGCCAGACCGCCAAAGCCGAAGTACTTGAAGCCGACGATGCCGCCGTTCTGGATGCCGGCGAGGTCCATCGAGTTGTTCCACACGTCGTGGTTGTCCTGCATCCAGTTGTTGGCGTTGGGGCCATAGACGAAGCAGGCGTAACCGGCGCTATAATAATTATAAGGTGGCAGACCGAAAATCTGGAAGCCCTCGCTGGTGACCTCGGCACCGGTGTAGTGGTTGCCGTCGCTGGCTTTGGCCGTCCAGACATTATCCTTGGCGTAGGGGTCGTAGCCGGTAATCCTGACGACACCGCCCTTGGCCACGGGCTTCTTGTCCCATGTTATCTTCACGGGAGCCACCATGGCCTGACGGGCATTGCCGAAGCCGCGGGGCGGACGGTGGTAGAAGACGTACCACTGGCCGTTGATTTCCTGAATGGAGCCGTGGGTGTTATGTCCGAAGTTGGTGGTGATGAGCTTCGAGCCGTCCTCGTTCAGCACGACGCCACGCGAGTCGACGAGCACGCCGCCGGAACGCCACGGACCGAGGGGCGAGTCACCGAAGGCATAGCGCAGGGCGCTGTTGGTATTGCCAAGACCGTACTCCTTGCCAGAGTAGCCCGAGAACACCATGACGTACTTGTTGCCCACCTGACGGATGCTACTGGCCTCGAAGAAATTGAAGTCGAGCGGGTTCTGACCCTTGTAGAGGGCCTTGTACTCGCTGCCCTCCCTGTCGAGCAGACGGCCGTCGGCGCTGCTGGCGGGGATGAACGGATCGATGGGCTCGGTGCCCTCGCGCTTCGAGTACATGGTCTTCTGGTCGAGCTCAACTGCCGTAGAGTGCTGGAAACCGTAGAACACGTAGGCGCGGTAGCCGATGTCGTAGTCCTTGTCCTTCTTGTCGGTGATGTTCTCGATGAACACCGAGGGGTCGAAGTCGATGAGCGA